>Ga0082212_10002169_pt1 | contig 28888 bp, 16 predicted proteins | sample TergutNt197P3_FD_71548 | JGI IMG/M metagenome (GOLD analysis project Ga0082212, IMG submission 71548) | Neocapritermes taracua P3 segment gut microbial communities from Petit-Saut dam, French Guiana - Nt197 P3 | ecosystem: Host-associated > Arthropoda: Insects > Digestive system > Gut ...
GTGTAGATTTCCAGCGGGTCGCCCTCTCGTATTCGCATGGTTCGCCGGATCTCCTTAGGGATGACCACACGGCCGAGGTCGTCGATCCGCCTGACAATTCCTGTCGCTTTCAATGGATTCCCTCCTAAACGGGCTTTGCCCGCCATAAATTTGGAGCCAATGAATGCTATTCATTGGTTCCCGAGTTGGATTTCATCCATAGGTTGCGCAAGGATTTGCTTAACTATGCAGAATGTACCCTCGGAAGATTTTAGAAAGGCGGCATGATTTTTGGGTGCATGGAATGCAAGGCAGCTACGGGATCGGCGAGATCTGGATCCCCGTTAAGAAACGTGTTCCCTGATTACCGCCAGAAACGCCTCCCCATACCGCGCCGCCTTGACCTCGCCGACGCCGGACACCTCCAAAAACGCCGCCATCGTCCGCGGTTGCCGGGACGCCATATCCCGCAGCGCGGCGTTGGAAAAGACGACAAACGCCGCTACGTTCGCCTCCCTGGCCAGTTTCAGCCGCAGCGCTTTCAGCGCGTCAAACAGCGTATCGTCCGCCATGTCGCCCGGAAGCCGCGCAGGAATCGGAACGCGCGCCTTTCCGGGCGGCTCCGTTTTTTCCTCTATACGCACCGGCATGGAGACTTGCCCGCCGCGAAACAATACGTCTCCCGCCTTGCCGGTCAGCCGCAAGACGGGATACTCCTCCCCCTCGATAAAGAGATAGCCTTCGGCCGCGAGGTGGTCGATATACCCCCGGATTGTCTTCCTGTCGGTGCCGCGCAGCAGCCCGTATGTCGGAAACTCCTCCAGCCGCAGCTGTTTTACGCGCTGATCCTTGCTCCCGTGCAGCATCCTCACAAACAGCGTCACGCCCAGCCCGAAGTCAAAGCGTTTCTCCACCCGCGCCACACAGGATAATATTTTCTGCGCCTCCACCGTAATGTCTCTCTGCTCAAACGCGCTCCCGCAATTGCCGCAGTTGCCGCAATCGTCTCCGCGCCGCTCGCCGAAGTACGCCAGTATATAGGCCCGAAGGCACCTCGCCGTCTGGCAGTACCCCACCATCCTGTCCAGCCGCTCATAGTCTCTCGTCCGGATGGTCCGGCGCTCCTGTTCGGACAGTTCCTCGTTATCCTCCGAGTTTTGGATCAGATATTTCGCCGTCTGTATGTCCCCGTTGGAAAAGAGCAGGACGCAGCCGGCCGGCTCTCCATCCCGTCCGGCGCGGCCCGCCTCCTGATAATAGCTTTCCAGATTTTTTGGCATATTGTAGTGCAACACAAACCCCACGTTGGATTTGTCGATCCCCATGCCGAAAGCGTTGGTCGCCACCATGACGCGGACGCGGTCGCAGAGAAAATCCTCCTGATTCTGCCGCCGCTCCGCGTCGTCCAGTCCCGCGTGATACGGCGCGGCCGCAATCCCCCGGCTCCGCAACCCGGCGCAGACCGCGTCCGCCGCCCTGCGCGTGGCGCAGTAGACGATGCCGCTCTGATCCCCGCGCCGTGCCAGATACGCATTTATGTAGGCTGTTTTGTCTTTGGGCCGGATGACGTCAAAGTGCAGGTTGGGCCGGTCAAACCCGGTCGTCACCCGCAGCGGTTCGCGCAGCCCCAGCAGCCGGACAATGTCCTCCTTGACTTCCGCCGTCGCCGTGGCGGTGAACGCCCCCACCGCCGGACGGCAGGGCAGCCGGTCAATAAACTCGGCTATTTTTAAGTAACTCGGCCGGAAATCCTGTCCCCATTGCGACGCGCAGTGCGCCTCGTCGACCGCGACCAGAGAGACCGGGGTTTGTGAGGCAAACCGGAAAAAATCCGCCGTCCCCAACCGCTCCGGCGCGAGGTAGATGATTTTATACAGCCCCATTTCGGCGCGGCGGAAGACTTCGCGCATCTGTGCCTCAGACAGCGATGAATTGATAAAGGCGGCCGCGGCTCCCGCTTGCGTCAGCGCCGCCACCTGATCTTTCATCAGCGAGATCAGCGGCGATATAACCAGCGCCACCCCGTCCAGCAGCAGCGCCGGGATCTGGTAGCAGGCCGACTTGCCCGCTCCGGTCGGCATGACCCCCAGCGCGTCCCGCCCCGCGAGCAGCGCCCCGGTCAACGCCTCCTGTCCCGGACGGAAATCCGTATGTCCGAAGACCTGTTTCAGTACCGTCAGCCGCTTATCCATCGGCGTCCCCCAAAAGACCCTCCCGCCACAGGCGCAGCTTTTCCTCAAACCGCGTCCCGGCGTTGGCGGGGCTGGTGGAGGGCAGAACACGGCGTTCTGCCGGCCCGACGCCGCGCTTGTAAAACAAATAGGCATTGTTTCCGTTGAAAAATACCTTACGTATACCGTTGGCTTCGATAAACCCCGGCAGCGTGGTGTTATACACCGGATTGCGGATGCCCGAGTCCAGCGCCCCGTCCGCCTCGCATTCGGCGATGACGTCCCACAGCGCAAGGCCGTTGGCGGTCAGCACCGCCTTTTTCTGTTGGTAGCCGGGGCCGTCAAAGGTTACGCCGAATACCGCGAAGAGGATCCGCCAGAACTGGTTGCGCGGGTTGCCGTAGTATTCGCGCTTCTCCCGGGACAGCGGGCTGGGAAAGGTGCCGAGGATCAGTATCCCCGGCGTCCCTTCGCATATCGGCGGGTTGGCGCGGTAAACGGCCGGCGGTTTCATAGATCAGCCTCCCGGCAAAAACTGATAGGATCATACCATACCCCCCGCCATAACGCAAGCGCCCGCCCCCCGAAGCATCCCGGGAGGCGGGCGGATGTATCTCTGATCGTCAGTATTTCCCGTAGTCGTCCGCCGCCGCGGCTTTCTCCGGCATGGAAATCTGGCGGCGGGCCGCCGCCGGCAATGACGCGCGCGGCGCGGAACGTCCCGCCCCGTCGTTCTTCAGTTTGAACTGCGAAATCAGTTCCTCCAGCATGGCCGACTGCCCGCTCATCTCCTCGCTGGCGGCGGCGCTCTGCTCGGCTGTGGCGCTGTTCTGCTGGACGACTTGGGCCACTTGGTCTATGCCTGTGTTGATCTGTGTCATAGCGGCGCTCTGCTGGGAGGAAACCGACTGTATCTGTTCGGTCTGCTGCGCGTTTTTCTGCGCGATCTCCGCTACCGACAGCAAACTCGCGTTGACTTTCTCCACGATTTGGTTGCCTTCCTCCACGCTCTGCGAACTGCTTTCGATCAGGGCGGCGGTTTCCTTCGCCGCGTCGGCGGACTTCGACGCCAGATTGCGGACTTCTTCGGCGACGACCGCGAACCCCTTGCCGTGCTGGCCCGCGCGGGCCGCTTCCACGGCGGCGTTCAGCGCGAGGATGTTTGTCTGGAACGCTATGTCGTCGATGACCTTGGTCGTTCTGGTTATGTTCCTTGATTTTTCGTCTATCGACTTCATGGCCGCCGTCATCTGGCTCATCTGCTCCATGCACACGCCCATCAGCTGTCCGGCCTGCTTGGTGTCGTTCAAGGTCTCGGTGGCGGTATCCGCGTTGTCTTTGGCCATGCGGCTGATCTCCGCGATGGAGGACGACAGCTCCTCCACCGAGGCGGCCTGTTGGGTAGACCCTTGCGCCAGTGCCTGGGCGCCGTCCGCGATCTGCTTGGAACCGGCCGATACCTGCGCGGTGGAAGCGTTGATGTCCCCGAACATTTGGTTGAGGCTTTCCACCATTTTCCTCAGCGACAGGCCCATCTTGTCCGCGTTGGAGAGCAGTTTTATCTCCGTCGTCAGGTCGCCGGCCGCGATGGTTTCCAGTTCTTGAGCAATCGTCGTTACATGCTGGACAAAGCTGGCAGTGCCGTTGCTCAAGTCTCCGATCTCGTCTTTGCTCTTTGAAAGTTTTTCTATATTTACAAGGTCTTCGGGACGTAGGCTAATGTCACCTGTCGCGCCCGCCTGTTTCATAAACGCGGTAATTGTCGCAATCGGCTTGCTGACAAGACCGGAGATGTAAAGCGCGATGATAAGCGACAACAGCGTAGCGGCCACGGCCACAGCCAAAATAATCCAAAGCGTACTGCCTGCTGTATCTTCCGCTGATGCTATATTAGCGATTGCGGAGGCTTCCGATATTCCGATCAGTTCTTCGCAGCTTTCGGCAATATCGCCGGCCAACGAACCAGCCGCCGCGCTGTAGCCCCTTGCGCGTTCATTATCGCCAACGCGCGCCGCGTCGGCAACCTGATCGCAAACCTCTGTCTTATACCTCTCAAACAATTTGCGGAGTTCCCCCACCTGAGCCAGCGCGGCCAGAGCCTTTTCAGACAGATTGCCGGAACGCGCGGCCGTTTCATATGCGTTTAGCGCTTCCAAGCCCACGTTATACGACGTTACCATGTCTTGGTGAAGGGAGTTAATCCTTGCCGGGTCATTCTCAACGGAAAACATATCCATCGCGGTGGTCACGCGGCGCATATCCACATAGGCTCTGTCGAAAATACGCATTTGCGTTTCGGCTTCTATCGGATGTTCGATGGCATACTTATAAGTGTCTGAAACGGAATTGAGCTGGGAAATGGCAAATACCGCCAGAACCGCCATTAACGCAATGACCAGCATAAAGCTGACAAGCATCTTTGCCTTTACCTTTAGATTATTGAACCACGACATTATGTATAGTCCTCCTCGTAAATCGTTTGAAAATCCTTTCAGATTTCCAGTTTCATCGGCGCGTAAAAATAAAAAAACCTACGTTATTATATCACCGATTCCAGCGAATGTCAAGGGTTTTAACGAACTTTTCACGGCAGTGCGGTGTGGAAAATAAGGCCAGCCGGATTTTCTCCGGATGGCCTTGACAGGTTCATATCGGACGAGGAAATCCGTATGGGCCGCCGTCTATTTGTTGGCGTAAACCGCGGAAACGGTCAATCCCTCCGCGCCAAGCGGATACCGCGTTCCGTAAACCAGCAGTTCCATCGGTTCGCCCTGCGGCAGCGCAAACAGGGTTTTGTCCGTCCGCATTTCAACGGTAAGCGCCCGCCCCCGCCACAGGAGGGCAAAACGGAGACGGCGCCAGCGGGCGGGCAGCCGGGGGGCGAAACGGAGAAGGCCGCCGTCGCTGCGCAGCCCGGCAAACCCGTAGACGATATTGACCCACGCCATCGCGATGCTGGTGGTGTGAAGCCCCTCGCTGGTGTTGCGGTTGTAATTGTCTAGGTCAAGGCGTGTGGCGTAGCCGAAGAAATCTGTCGCTTCCTCCATCTTCCCCAGTTCGGCGGCCAAAATCGAATGGACGGCCGGCGACAGCGACGACTCGTGGATGGTGCGCGGTTCGTAAAACTCATAGTTGATCCGTTTGACCTCTTCGGAAAAGGAGGCGTTGTACAGATAGAGAAACATCAGCACATCGGGCTGTTTAATCATATCGGTACGGTAGATGCGGTCATACGACCAGTGGTTGTAGAGCGGAAATTCGGCGGCCGGGATGGCGTGGACGTCTATATGGGGCAGGTCAAAATAGCCGTCGTGCTGTTCGATCAGGCCCTCGGCGGTCATCGGCAGCGCCATATGCCCGGCGATCTCCTCCCATAGGCCGATCTCCTCTTCCGCGAGCGCCGTCTTCTCCCGAAGCGCCGCGTACGGTCCCGGTTTTTCCTCTTTCATCCGGCGCAGGGTTTCCGCGGCGTATTCGATGGCCCGTTTGCCCATGTAGTTGGTGTAGGCGTTGTTGTGTACCATCATATGAAACTCGTCCGGCCCCATCACGCCGTAGTAGCCGTATTCGCCGGTATGCGGATTTTGCGCGGCGCGGCTCGCGAGGAAGCGGGCGATTTGCAGCAGCATCTCGGCCCCGTAATCCCAAACGAAATCCTGATCCCCCGTGACGCGGGTAAAATGCCATATGCCGTACGCCACGGCGGTGCCGGGCTGGAATTGCAGGCTGGCGTGCTGCCAGAGGTTACAGGCCTCGTCGCCGTTCAGCGTGGCGACCGGGTAGCAAGCGCCCTCGCAGTCCAGCATTTTGGCCCGTTCGACGGCCTGCGGCAGCGTGTTGTAGCGGAAGATCAGCAGCGACTTGGCCGCCGCCGGGTTGGTAAACAGATAGAAGGGCATACAGCAGGCTTCGGTGTCCCAGAAAGCGTGGCCGTTGTACGCCTCGCCGGTCAGCCCCTTGGCGCCGATATTGTGGCGGACGCTGCCGCCGCTGTAGGTCTGCGCCATCTGGAAACTGCAAAACCGGACGCCCTGCTGTTCCTCGGCCACAACGCCGCTTACGGCGTCGCCGGACGGCTCGATCACCACGTCCGAAAGCCGCCAGTGGGTTTCCCAATAGGCCTTTTGCCCCGCAAGGGCCTCGTCAAACGGCGCGGCTTCCCGCAGCGCGGCCTGTCCGGCCCGCCAAAGCGCCTCCCCCTCCGTCCCGTCAAAGAGGACGGCAACCCGTTTATCCACAGAGAGCGGCGCCCCCCGCGTAAGCGCGAGCGTCATGTTGAGGGATACGGTTTTTTCGCCTATCTCCCCGCGGCAGGGCGCGGGCGTATCGATCCGGGCGGCGGCGAACACCTCCCGCCCCGACGTCAATGTGCGGGACTGTATCGCGCAGGCGTCCCCCGCGGCCTCCGTCCGGACGCCGCCCCAGAAACAGGCGCCGCGCCCCTCGTGCGTCACGTCAAAGGTGACGCCGGCCGTCAGTTCCACCGGCCCGGAAAAATTGAGCGCCTCAAAGGTGATCCGCTGATAGGCCCGTTCGCCGTGCCGCATGTCGGCAAAGCGGAGGAAGGTCAGGCGCAGGTCTTTGCCCGACGCCGTATGCCAGACAAAGCGCCGCAGCAGCGTTCCCGAGCGCATATCCAGTTCCCTGATAAAATCGGAGAATCTTACCTTCCCGAGATCCAGCGCCTCGCCGTCCAGCAGAATGCCGGTCATCAGCCAGTCGGCCGCCGGAACCATAAAATGGGTCTTATCGACGATGCCCCGATACGATCGCGGCAGGTCCTCCAATTCATATACGCCGTTTACATACGCGCCGCGCAAACTGTCGGCGCTTCCGCCCTCGTCAAAGCATCCGCGGACGCCTATATGCTCGTTGGACAGCGCGAAGACCGATTCGCTCACCCGCGCGTACGCGGGGTCGAACCCGCGCTCGGTCACCTTCCAGGGGTCGGTCAGAAAATACTTATCGGCGGCTTTTCCCACATCCACGCCTCCCGTGCGGTTTTTTTCAGCCTTTGATGCCGACCGTTACGATGTTTTCCGTCAGCTTCTTTTGGAAAACGAAGAAAAGGATGATCGGCGGGATCATCGAGAAGACGACGGAACGCATCAGGTCGTCATAGTTGATCGTCTGCTGTGTGCTGAAGATAAAGAGCCGCACCATCACCGTCTGCCACTTCCCCTGGCCCAGGACCAGATAGGGCAGAAGGAAATCCGACCACGCGCCGTTGACGGTGAAGATGACCACAACCACGCAGATCGGCTTCGAAAGGGGCAGGACGATCTTATAAAAGGTTTGCAGCTGGGAGCAGCCGTCGATCCGGCCGGCCTCGATAATCGAAGACGGCAGCGATTCAAAAAACTGCCGGAACAGGATAACGTAAAAGGCGTTGGCGCCGGCCGCCAGCCAGAGCGGGGTGAAAAAGCCGCCCAGATTGTACCGCTGAATGTTCATAAAGAGCGGCACCAGGCTGATCGTGGCCGGAATGAGCAGCGAAAACATCACCAGCTTGCTCAAAACCGTATAGCCTCTGGGCTTCAGGATGGCGAGGCCGTAGGCCAGAAGCCCGTTGAAGATCAGGGCGCAGGCGACGCTTCCAAGGATTGAGTAGAAGGAGTTGAGGTAGTTGCGCACGATGTTGAGCTGGGACCATGTCTTGACATACCGCGAAAAGTCATACGCCCGCGGCAGGACGGAGGCGCTCGACATATACTCCTTCAAGTCTTTGAAGCCGGCCATGCTGACCCAGAAGAGGGGGAATACCGAAACGATTACGATCAGCGCGCAGACGAGATAGACAATGACCAGCCCGATTTTGATCCCGGCGGTTTTGCTGTCGAAATCACGGATAATGCCCGTACGCGTCTTTTTCATAGCCGCCCCCTATTCCCAATCGGTCTTCCGCTTGTTCACAAACGAATACAAGGCGGTGAAGGCAAGCAGTATCAGCGCGATAATCACGGCCACGGCGGAGGCCCTGCCGTAGTCCATCGTCCCGCCGAACGCATAGCGCCACATCAGCAGCATCAGGGACAGCGACGCGTTGTCGGGGCCGCCGGCCGTCAGGACAAGCGGCTCGTACATGATCTGGAAGATGGCGATGATTTGCAGGATCAGCATGGTGCTGCCCAGATTGAAGATGGCCGGCAGCGTGATATAGCGGATCCGCTTCCAGATACCGGCGCCGTCGATGGTGGCGGCCTCGTAAAGCTCCGGGTTGATCCCGGCCAAGCCGGCCATATAGATCAGCGCCGTCGCGCCCGCGCCTTTCCATGTCGCGGTGACCACAATGAGCGGGATCACCAGGCCCGCCTCGCTGAGAAACGCCATCGGCTCCATTCCCAGCTTGCCAAGCAGGATGTTGATCACGCCGGTCCTCTCGCCGGAGAAGAACGCCTTCCAAAGCAGCACGGCGGCGAGGCCCGGCAGGATGTTGGGGATATAGGCGGCGGTGCGGATAAACCCCTTGCCCCGCACCGTCTCCCCGATCACCAGCGCCATGAAGATAGGGATTAAAAACCCGATCAGCAGCGACCAGAAGGTATACGAGAAGGTGTTGGTCAGCGCCTGTATAAAGTCGTCCCTGCGGATGACTTTGAAATAATTGTCAAGCCCCACAAACTCCAAAAGCTCGATGTTCCTCGTTTTATACAGGCTCATGCGGACGCTTTGCAGCAGCGGCCCCCACAGAAAAAACGCGAACAGGGCTATCCCGGGCAGCATGATAAGCCAGGAGGTGGCCTGCTGCGCCCCTGTATGGGACGGGCGGCGGCTAGCTGTTGATCTCATCGTCCAGATATTCCTGGAAGGACTCCTGCGCCCTTTCGAGCGCCCTGTAAACGTCCCTGTCCTCCCGGGTGATGACGTTTTGGATGGCGCCGGTCAGTTCCCGATAGAGTTGCTGCGCGAAAACAGGCTCCTCGCCTTTCAGCGTGATCGAGCCGTTGGTGAAAGAGTCAAAGAAATCATTGTAGAGGCGCATGTCAACATTGGAGTATTCCTCGGCGATCTGCCGCTGTATGCTGATAAACTCCGCGTCGTTCCAAGCCGGGATCGGCGGCAGGACGGGCGCGCCCCGCTCGCGCTTGGCGGCCGCGCCGGCCCGCATCCCCGCGACGGCGTCGTCATTCACAAAGGGCAGCATCCCGATCAGCTTCAAAAAGCCCAGCGACGCGAGGGCCTGATCGTTCGTGGTATTCGGGGCGAACATAAAGCAGGTGCCGCCGGTCAGCGCGTAGGCCCCGCCCGGACCGGCCGGGAACGGGATCAGCGCGAATTTATCCACCGGCAGTCCCTTGCCGGCGGTCGGTTCGGCCACCGAGTCGTCGGCGGCAAAATTCATCGCCGCCTGCCCGGTGCCGAGCGCCGAATGCGCGCCGGCCCAGTCGGTGGTCGTGGCGTCGGCGTTGAGGATGTCATACTCCCAGCGCAGGGAGCGGATGTATGTAAGAGCGGCCACCGCCGGCTCGGAGGTGAGGTTGGCGACCCAGCGCCCGTTTTCGTCCTGCTTCTCCAAAGCGTTCTCCCCCACCGCGCCGAAGTTCCACGCTATGTTGGTGAAGAGCCAGCCGCCGTATGTCTCGTTGGCCGGGAAGACAAGGCCGGCTTTGCCCGTCTTCTCGCGGATGATCTGCCCGTATTCGGCCAGTTCCTGCAATGTCGCCGGGACCATCGGCAGGCCGTCGCCGGTCATCAGCCCGGCTTCTTCAAAGAGGTTGATGTTGATGTGCATCCCAAGGACATAGCCGTCGCGCGGCAGGCCGTAGATCCGCCCGTTTTGATCGCCCAGCAGGTCGATAAAGCTGGGGCTGAATTTCTCTAAAATGCCGAAATCCCGCAGCGCGCCGGTCACGTCGGCCGCGAGTTCCTGGCCGATCAGCAGCTGCGGGTCGGTGAACGGCGGCTGGAAGATCGTCGGCGCCGTGCCGCCTTTGGCCATCGGCACATAGTTGCTGAGGGTATAGGAGTAATACGCCGGGACCACGGTGACGTTGGGGTATTGCCGCGCCATCGCCTCTTTATAGCCCTCGAACAGCGCCAGTTCCGCCGCGGGCGCCGTGTCCGGCGGCCAGTTGCCCAGCGTTATGGTGGCGGTCAGGCCGGCGTCGACCACGTCGGACGACATCCCCTCGAGTTCGGACGGAGGGGCGGCGGACGCCGCGCCGTCGCCGCCGTCTGTTCCCGTATCGGCGGGCTCCGCCGGCGCGGACGAGCAAGCGGCAAGCAGGATCAACAGGGCCAAAGCGGCGGCGGACATCCTGATACGCATTTTCATGGGGGTTCCTCCTTTATCAAACCACGGGGTTCGTTTAGCGGTCAACCTCCTCTATTTTATATGTGTTTGCCGCATTTGTCAAGTCTTGGGGACGGAAAAATCAGGGCCGCCGCTTTTCCATGTGCCAGCATCTACCCGTCCAACAGCCCCAGTTCCTTGATCTTCATCACGGCTTCGACGCCGCCCGGTACGTCCAGTTTCTTATACACCAGCTTCAAATGCGATTTGACGCCGTAAGGCGTAATCCCGATCCTGCCGGCGATCTCGTTCCGGCTCAATCCGTCGCACAGCAGCCGCATGACCGCCATTTGCGGTTCGGTGAATTTGACCGTCCCGCTCACCCGTCCCCCCGTCAACCCCTTCGCCGTCTTTGACCGGGCCAGGGCCGCGAAGTAAAGCGTTTTGACAAACGCGCCGGGAATTTCGCCGGCATAGTCTTTCTGCGCCGCGACCTTCCCCAGCCGCTGCAGCATATTGACAAGTTCGGCGCCCTCGTTGGCGAATACCTGCGCGTATCCGAACGCGTTCGCGGACAGGATCGCTTCGGTCATAAGGTCCAGCGCTTCGGCCTGATAACCGCGCCCCTTTTTCCAAAAAGCGATGGACAGCAATATCTTCGCCTCGATCGTATCTAGCGTTCTGCGATAAGCCTTGCACAGCGCTAGCAGCCTGTTGGTAAAAAGAATGGCCTCGCTGAAATCGCCGGTGACGATATGCGCCCGGGCTGTTGTGAAGTGCTGATACAGCTTGAAGAAAGACAGTTCGTCATAAACCCCCGCCGCGGTCTCGCGCAGCCATTTCCTGGCCGCGTCCTCGTCGCCGCCGGCCAACCGGCACCGGCAGAGATACGCCTGCAAATTCGCGCCGAGATAGTACGCCCTGTGCCGCTCGATCATCGCCGTCACGTTATCCAGCGCTTTTTGCATATCCTCCGTATGTCCCGCCGCGTTGTGGATCTCGCCCAACTGCATCATGGCGCAAAACTTAATCTCCGGCGCAAAGTCGTCGCGCATTTTCGCGTTTGCCTCCAGCGCGCAGACGTGCGCCTTGGTCAACTCGCCCTGTTCGTAATAAAGCCCGGCGCGTACGCTGTTTTCCATCACATCGTATTCGTCGCCCACAAGCGCGCCTATGGTTTTTTTGAGCAGGGCAAAATGCCTGTCCGTATCGGCAAGGTACTCCGTATAATCCCTGCTGGAGCGGTGGCAGAAAGGCATGTTCTGTGTGATCGACGGCGTGCCCGCTTTGGCCAGAAATTTAAGGGGGAGGCTTTTGATGCTTTTCGTGACCTCGATCATGCTGTTTCTATAGTCCATGCAGCGCAGCATCAGCATCGTCTGCGCCGAAGCGGGGTTTTGCAGCAGAATCTTGGGGATCAGCTTGAAGTAGCGGTCAAGGTATCCTTCCATGTCCGCGGCCCGCCCTTCCACATACGCGGCCCACGCCTGCACCTCCAGCAAGAAAGGATGCTTCTCCACGATCGAACCGTCCACCGACAGCCGGATGATGGCAAGCGTATCCTCAATGGCGGCGTAAGGCGAGTTGTAGTCGTACATTTTCCTTAATCCCTTTGCCACGCCGCCCGCGTCGCCGCTTCTCAAGTAGAATTTCACCGCTTTGAAATAATCCCTTTTCCTATAAAAGTAGGCCCCGGCTTTGATATAGATCGCCGTCTGGGTCTTTATATCTTCCCGCTCCAGCATATGATTGAGAAAGGTCTGAAAGAGATGGTGGAAATAATAGACGCCCTCCCCGTCGGCGCTTAGAAAAGCGCCTTCGCTTGTCAGCCGTTCCAGGATCCCCTCGCTGTCTTTTTCCTCTGTCAGCGCGACGGCAAGATCCGGCGTGAGGCTGTCCGCGATGGACACCTTCATCATAAACGCCCGTGTCCGCTCGTCCCATTTGTCCCACACCTCCTTTTGGATAAAGGATTCCCATTGCCGCTCGACCAGCTTCTTCGCCGACGGCTGGCCGCCGGAGAGCAGGATGGTCTTTACCCCGATCGCCCAGCCGCCGGTGGAGGCGTATATATCCTCCGCCTGCCGCACGGTCAAGGGGTAACCCCAAGCGTTGAACAGCGATTGGATCTCGCTTGTCCGGAACGCCAGCGGCGCGGCGTCCATGACGGTGATATTGTCTTTGACGACAAGGTCGTTGAAACTTTCGGGCGGCGCTTTGCGGCTCAGGATAAACAGCGTTATATTTTCGGGAAGCAGGCCGATCAGTTCCGGCAGTTTTTTCAGCAGGACGGCGTTGGAAACGAGGTGCAGATCGTCGAGGACGAGGATATACGGCCCCTCGCCGTCGTCCCACGCCCCAAGCGCCCGTATCGCAAACTCAACGGGCGCGGTGGAAAACGCGGGATGCTTCGCGATCTCGCGCAGATCCCTGTTATGCCGCTGGAACCTGAGCAGCGCGCCGGCAAAGCTTTCGCAGAAAAGCGCCAGGTTTGCCCCTATATCCTCGGTCAGCGCAAGTTTCCCATACGGCTTGCCGGAATTTTTCGCCCACATATGGAGGGTAAAACTCTTGCCGTAACCGGCCGGAGCGTATATGTAAATCAGCCGGTTTTCAGCGACGGCGCTGATCTGCCGCATCAATTCGGTCCGCGGCGACGCGGGTTTTGCGTTTGCCCTGTTCATAACGGTCCCCCGCCAAGCGTATGTATTTTCCGGGCGATGATGCGGCCGTAGACGCGGGCGGCCTGTTCGGCGACCGCTTCGGTTGAAAACTGCGCCGCGTGCCGGTAGGCGTTATCGGCCAGCCTGCGCCTTTCCTCCGGGTCGTTCAGCAGCGCCGCGACCCTTCCGGCCCATTCCTCAATATCATCCGCCGTCCTATAGCCGTTATACCCGTCAACAACCACATCGTCGGCGCCGCTGCAACAGACGGCCACCACCGGGCAGCGCCCCGCCATCGCTTCAAACAGCGCCACCCCCTGTACCTCCGACTTCGACGCGAAGACAAAGAGATCGCTTGCCCGTATGTAGTTTCCGACGTCCCCCGGCGGCACATAGCCGGCCATGACGACGGTTCCGTCCAAGTCCAACCGGCGGATGAGCCGGTCCAGCGCCCCCCGTTCCGGCCCGTCCCCGACGACGACGCACCTGAACGGGACGGGGGACAATTCCCTGACCCGCTTGAGTCCTTTGAGCAGAAAGGGGATATTCTTTTCCGGCGCCAGCCGGGCGACGGAGCAGAGCAGCGCCTCGCCGCCGGAAACAAAGCGCCGGCGGATCGCGTCTCCCGCGTCTTCGGCGGCAAGGCATATCCCGGTCGGAAGGATGTCGATCGGCGTCGTGACGCCGAGTTTGGTCAGATACGCTTTGGAAGACTCCACCGGGGCAAACACGGCGTCGCACTTCTGCGAGAAGCGCTTGATGATGCTGTGGGAGATGTAGGACTGAAAAAAGCCTTTCATGACAGGCAGATAATGGGAATACTGATCGTACTGCGTATGATGGGTATACACCACCGGGAGCCGGTATTTTTTCCCGAGGTCCTTCCCCTTGACGCCCATCCAGAAGGGATGGTGGACATGGATGACGTCGAAGCCGCGCCGGGCAAACTCGGCGTCGATATCCCGGGAGAAGATATTGGTGACGGCAAAGTCGAAGAGTTTCGTCTTATGATACCGGATCAGTTTGCAGCGCACAACGCCGGGGTCGGCGTCCGGCTCCTGATCCGGATATCTCGGCGCGAATACGGTGACCGAATGCCCCAGCGCCCGCAGGCCCGCCGTCAGCCTGTCGATCGAGATTGGCACCCCGCCGATAAACGGATAATAGTTGTCGGTGAACATGGCGACGCGAAGCGGTTTGGTATCCAATGGTCATTCCCCTCTTTTTCTCCGGAAGATTTCAATGTAAAAGATTGCCATGCCGACAGCCGTCCCCGCATAGACCGCGAGGGACCGCCACAGCAGGGTGAGCGGCGCGATGCCGGCCTCGCCGACCGAGCCGGAAAACATCAGGGCGAACCCGCCCTCCGCGATGCCCGACGCGCCGGGCGTCAGAGCGAAATAGGTCACAAAGCTGATAATGATCGCCGCCTGATAGGCAAAGGAAACGGGCATCTGATATCCCATCGTCCGGATCAGCAGCAGCGGGAGGGAAAAGAGCGAAAACAAAAACAGAAGGGTCGAAAGAACGGACAGGACAAGATATTTCTTCGAACCCCGGAAAAAGAGGCGCACGCCGGCGTTGAAGTTCCGTATTTCGGCAAACACGCGCAGACACGCCCCGCGCGCTTTGCGCGGGGAGAGCATACGCTTCCTCCGCAGCCACCGCGTAAACCGGTAACAGGCGCGTTTCAAGGTCTTTTCGTTTGTGACGACCCATATAAGAAAGAGGATAACGACGGAAAACATCACAATGGTGACGGTAAGGATCCAGATATATCCCCCGCCGAGCAAGTCAAGCAGTCCGGGATGGCCGATCAGGATGACCGGGGCGGCGATCAGGAAGAAGGATACCCCGAGCAGCGTGCGGATGGTCGAAGCCGCCGTCGCGCTGCCGAGCGGCACCCCCTTCCGCGTCAGGAAATACAGCTGCGCGAAGCCCCCGCCGGAGGCAAAGGGGGTGATGGCGGAGACGAAAACGTTGATAAAGGTCAGCCTGACGATATACCAAAAGCCGATCCGGATGCCCAGCGTACGCAGCGTAAAATAAAACCGGAGAGAATCAAACAGGAAGTAGGCCGGCAGAAAAGCGGCGATCCCCAAGGCGGTCTCAGGCGTAAGAAAGGAGAAAGAGACGCCGCCTTCCCCGAATAGTTTGCTTACAAACCAGATCGAGAGGAAAGAGGTGAGGGCGAGTACGGCCGTCAATATAAGGTAGGTCAGACTTTTCCGGCGGAGTGCCGCCGGATTCTCGTTGCGCTGCATGGGCGTCTCCTTTTTGGCTGTTCATCGGGATTATTATAGCAGATTCTATTGTATACGGCAATGCCTGTGGTTTTGAGTTTCCCCATTTTTTCGTGGGGGCGAACTGTGTTCGCCCGCCGCTCCCGGTTTGCCTTTTGGCGGGCGAACACAGTTCGCCCCTACATGGGTGCTGCTGTTCATGTAAGAGATTCTTATTTCTATGGAACAAGCCCCCTGTCTTTTGCGTCTAAATCAAGGACAGGGGGTTTTTGTATGATTTTGTAAATATTGTTAAGGAACTTTTACGAACTTGTTTCCGTTTTGTTATTGCCTTGTTTTGGACAAAAGGGTATACTGTATAGTATGGAAAACCTGTGCCGTTCCGCCATATATGAAAAGGAGAAGCGTATGGATAACACGACCTACACCGCGCCGCAGGAGGCTCCGCAGACGCCGGAAGCCGCGCCGCCGCAAAGTCCCCCTCCCCCGCCGGTCAAGCGCCGCCGCCCGGGACGGCGCAAGAAGGTCATCAAAAACATCATCGCCGCCACCGTCGCGCTGGCCGCCGTCGCCGGATTGGTCTGGTTTACTTACAGCATCTTTTACAGCGAGCCGCCGGAGTATTATCTCACCGGCGCGATTGAGGTTTGGCCGGAGATTAAGAACGAGGCCACCGGCTGGGGCTGGCTCCGCCCGGCCGAGAGCGAAACGCTGACCATCACGCAGCAGGGCAACGTGCTGGAATGCAACGCGTGGCAGGGCATGATGGTCAACGAGGGCGACGTCCTGGCCGTCATCGACTCCTCGGCCATCGACAAGGTGATTGAGAACCATAACAAGCAGATCATGGCGCTCGAGAAGGACATTGAAAACATCAACGGCCAGATCGCCAAGGTCTACGAACAGCTGCAAAAGGCCAACGCCGAGCAGATCGCGATGGCCAAGGCGGCGCGGATGTACGCGCCCTTTACGGGCCGCGTCACCGACGTGCCTAGGTTCACGCCCGGCGAGATCATCTATAAGGGCACGGCGATCGGCCGCCTGCTCGACGACTCGAAGATGAAACTCACCCTCTATTTCTCCTATGGGTATGAGAATGACGTCTATATCGGCCAGAGCTGCGACGTGTCGATCCCCAGCGCCATGGCCACGGTGGCTGGCAAGGTGACCAATATCGAAAAGATACGCCGGATCGGAAGCGACGGCTCGGTGACCTTTGAGGTCGAAATCACGATGGACAACCCCGGCTCGCTGATCTCCGGCTCGCTGGCCACCGCGTCGATGCGGACGGCGGACGGAGAGTCCGTCCTGCCGGCTGAAGCGGGCGAGTTGGAGTGTATCCGCGAGATGGTCCTGACGGCGGAATCGCAGGGACCGCTGAAGGAACTCAACATCCGCAACCACTATACATACAGCGAAGGCGCTCTGCTGATGGTGCTGGATTTCGAGCCGGACACCTCGATCGAAGAGGGGTATATGGCCGCCATCGACGGACACCGGAACAACATCGAGGCCAAAGAGGAGCAGATTGCCGTCATCCTTGAGAGCATCGATCATGAGATGGAAAAAATGGAGGACCTTATCATCACCGCGCCGATCTCCGGCACCGTCACCTTTACCAATCTGGAATGGGGGATGAAGATCACCGAAACGGTTGTCGCCACCGTCAACATCGCGCAGCTTGGAACGCTGACGATGGAGGCGTGGATCGGCCAGAGCGAGATCCACATCTTCTCGGTGGGGATGGACGTCGATGTACTGGTCTGGACCCAGTACGGCGAGACGTGGGTCAAAGGCTCGATCACCGAGATCGACACCAGCGCCAAGCAGGACAACCAGTGGGCGCAGTATCCGGTAATCATCTCGGTGGATAACTCAATGGGGATGATGATGGACGGCTCCTCGGCCAACTTCTCGGCCAAACTGGCCTATTCCGAAAACGCGATCGTCGTCCCGATCCAGTCGGTCAAGAACATCGGCAAGGGCGAGTATGTCTTCTTAAAGCCCCAAGACGGCAAAGCGCCGGAGAACGCGGTTGATTTGGGCGATGACGTCCCGCCGGGGTTCTACGCGATCGCGGTCAAGTGCGGCATCACCAACGGCCGCTTTATCGAGATCACTGAGGGCCTTCTGCACGAATGGGAGGGCTGGAGGGTCTTTACCCAGAAATCCGACATAGAGCCGTCTCCGGAACCCAGTTCCCACTATGAAGGGGAGAACGACGACCCCAACTACAAAGAGGGCTATGACGACGGCTTTGAAGCCGGTTTTGAGGCCGGCAAGTCCGAAGGCGGCGGGATAAGCGACGGCATGGGCGACGGCGGCCTTGACTATTGGCCCGACGACCATTGGCCCGAAGACGACGGCGGCAAACTCGATTGGCCGGACGACGGGGGGGCCGCCGAAGACGGTTATTTCGACGACGAAGGAAACTGGATTCCGCTCTGGCCCGACGGCGGATTCATCGACGACGGGAGGTCTGACGGCGAGGACTGGGACGACAGGGAAGGTGTCGGCGAAGACGGCGGCTTGGGCGAAGGCGGGGACGATGAAAATTGGGACGGCGGCATAAGCGTCATGCCGATGCCGGAACCCATGCCGGTCCCGCCGAGAATCGGGTGAGCGGGATGCCTGAGACGCTGATCGACATCCACAACGTCTATAAGATTTATAACGAGGGCTTTGAGAACGAGGTCCGCGCCCTCGACGGCGTCAGCCTGCGGGTGGCCCACGGCGAGTACGTCGCCGTCGTGGGGGCTTCCGGTTCCGGCAAGTCCACGCTGATGAACATATTGGGCTGCCTTGACGTCCCGACGCACGGGGAATATTTCCTCGACGGCGAGCAGGTCAGCGAGTTTTCCGACGCCAAACTCGCGCGGATCCGCAACCGGCAGATCGGCTTTATCTTCCAGGGCTTTAATCTGCTGGGCGGCCTGACGGCGCTGGAAAATGTGGAACTGCCGCTGATCTATCAGGGGGTCCACGGCACGAAGCGCCATCAGATGGCGATGGAGGCGCTGGACCGCGTGGGCCTTTTTGACCGGATGGAACACAGGCCCAGCCAGCTTTCGGGCGGGCAGCAGCAGCGGGTGGCGATCGCCCGGGCGCTGGCGACCGAGCCAAACATCATCCTTGCCGACGAGCCGACCGGCAACCTCGACTCCCGCACCGGCGAGCATGTCATCCAAATCCTCGAAAAACTGCACAGAGACGGGACGACCGTCGTGCTGATTACCCATGACCCGTCGGTCGCCAAGGTGGCGCGGCGGGCCGTGCGGATCCTCGACGGGCGGATCGTGGAGGACAGCGCCGCGAGAGGGGGGGCCGCCTCATGAGATTCTGGCAGTCGGTCCGGATGGCTTTCCAAACATTGCTCGCCAAGAAAATGCGGTCCTTTCTCACGATGCTTGGCACCATCATCGGCGTCACGGCGGTCATCGCGCTGGTCAGCGTCACGGCGGCGCAGAACGAGGCCAACCGCAACATATGGATGCTGATGAGCAAAAACCTTGTCACCGTGTATTTTTACAGCTATGACTGGTCGGGGGGCCGCCCCAACGCCGAGATCGCGCGCGAACTGTCTTACTACCTCAATGAGGAATTGAAAGATCTGGCCGTCGGCATGACGCCCACCGCCCGTGACTGGGGGAAAAGTATCAGCTGGCAGGGCAAAAGCCTCGAGGTCAACAATTTCTACTATGGGTCGGAGCAGTTTTCCCTTTGCCAGCACTACGACATCGAGTCGGGGCGCGACCTCAGCTATATGGACATACAGCGCAACACCAAAGTCGTGGTCATCGGCTCCCTGCTGCGCGACACCCTCTTCAACTACAGGGACCCCATCGGGGAAACGATCCACATCAACAACGAACCCTTCACCGTCGTCGGGGTATACCGCCAGAGCGAAACCCCGCCGGCCGACTATCCGACGGAGGATTTTCAGCGCTGGTCAAGGGACAATATGCTTGTCCTCCCCTATACGCAGACGCGGACGCTGAACCCCGGGATGCAAATGACGGAATACATGATTAAAGCAAACGACACAGACGCGTGCCTGCTGCTGGTGGATTTGATACAGGAGTTTTTAGGCACCCTAATCACAAGGGACGATTGGGACCGGGGCATTCAGGGCAACGGCTATTACTACGCCTATACCAACACCGAGTACATCGAGGAGCAGGAACAGGCGGAGCAGTCGCAAGCCAATACGATGATGATGATCGCCGCCATCTCGCTGCTGGTCGGCGGCATCGGCATCATGAACATCATGCTGGTGACCGTCACCGAGCGCACCCGCGAAATCGGCGTGCGCAAGGCCATCGGCGCGCCGCGCCGCAACATCATCACGCAATTCCTAATAGAGGCGGCGGTGCTGTCGGGGTCGGGCGGGGTGCTTGGCGTCGTCGTCGGCTTTGCCGTGACGCTCTATTGGGGCAAGATACAGTTTGACGTCATCGCGTCGCCCGACCTGGGCGTCACCGCGCTCGCCTTCGGGGTTTCGGTCGCCATGGGGATCGTCTTTGGCATCTACCCGGCGATCAAAGCGGCGTTTTTACAGCCCGTTGACGCTTTACGTACCGAATAAGGAGGTTTTCATTGATGCAGTGCCGATCAAATAGGAGGATTCCCATGAAACGTCTTGTCAGTTTGCTTCTGATATTCTGCCTGCTCCCGCTGGCCGGCGCGCCGCGGGCCGTTGCCGCGGGTCCCTTTACCGACGTTCCCGACGAAGCCACCCGGCAGGCGGCGGAACTTTTATTCCAGCTCGGCGTCGTCAGCGGCACCGGCGGGTCCGCGTATTCGCCGGGGCAGCTCTTCGACCGGGCCGCGCTGGCCGTCATCGGCACGCGCCTCTCCGGCCTCTTCGACGTCTCCACTTACGGCGGCACGGTGCGTTTCCCCGACGTGCGGGCGAGCCACTGGGCGCACCGGTGGATCAACGCCGCCAACGCGCTGGACATCATGAAAGGCAGCACCGACGGGCGGTTTTACCCCGAGGACCCGATGCTGTACGGGCAGCTTGTCACCGTGCTGATGAAACTGCTGGGGTATACCGACGGAGACGTCGGGCTTAACTGGCCCTATAGCTATATCGCCAAATCCGAGGCGCTGGGGATCGGCAAAGGGATGGCCTTTACGGCCAACCAAAGGCTGACGCGGGGGGAGGCCGCGAGGCTGATCTATGATTTCCTGTTTACCGAGTTAAAAGACGGCGGCGTGTATATCGAAAAGGCTTTCGGCACGTCGGAGGACGAAGTCCTGCTGCTCTTCACCGTGGCCGACGGCAAAACCTTCATCGGCAAGGACTATGTCTACCACGGCGTGTTGGAGGAATCGCTGCAATACAAATACGCGAGAATCTTCGCCGACAAAGACGGCAATGTGCTCTCGCTGACGGCCGACGATTCGGTGACATACCGCCGGGCGGCCGTGCAAACGGCGCGGGAGCGGGGATTGGAACTGGCGGACGGGTCGTTTCTCCCGGTAGCCGCCGGAGCGGCCGTGTTCGATTGGGAGGGCCTGTCCTCCGCCTACACGCCCGGTGTTTTTCTGGAGAACGAGGCGGTCAGCCTGGCCCTGCGCGAAGGGACGGTTCTCTATATCCTGCGCGACAGCTACGAACATCAAATCGGCGCGAAGTATGTCGATACGATCCTGTTACGGTTCCGCACATCGGGGAACAACCTCTATATCGTGGCGGAGGACGGGAAGACAACATACCGCGTCAAGGGCGAGATCGACCCGGCGCTGTCCGGCCGGACAGGGAGTCTTATGACCGACCGCGACGATGCGGCCCTCAGCTTTACCGTCTCGGAAGACTATACATACCAAAACGCCGTTGTGGCGGAAACATGGCACAACGGATTCTATGACGACAAGGGGGCCTTTGTCGCCGTTCCCGCCGGGACGGCGGTATGGAGCGATACAAGGAAGGAGATCTATGACGACCTCTGGCTCGACCACATCCGGCCCGGCGAAGGGTTTTTGACGGCTTATGACGACGCGGGGATCCTGCAATATCTTTACCGCACCGCCGAACGCGGTTCCGGGGAATACAGGCTGACCGTGCTGGAAAATCAGCCGGAGAAAGGGAGCGACCCGCTCGTGGACGCGTTCGGCGCCAAAGCCGCCGGGGCCGCGCTCTTCAAAAACGGGTTCCCCGCCGTCCTGGACATGCTTGAGCGATGGGACGTTTTGATGTTTTATGAAAGCGCGGGCGTGGTGGAGGCGAGCAGCGTGCGCTTCGCGGGCTTCTATAACACGCCGCGCCCCAACCCGCTGTCCCCTTCGGAATTTATGCTGCTTGGCAAGAAATTCAATCTGCTGCCGGAGGCCACGGCGAAGATGCGGGACTACAGTTCCTCGCTGCGCTGGGTCTTTCTGCTGAGCGCCGACGGGCGTGTCGCCGATGTGCGCAGTTCCGGCGAAGTGTCCGACACAACGATCGGCTTGGCCAAAGAAAACAGCGTCCTTGTCGGCTCGACGCCGATCGAACTGACCGGCCGGCCGGCCGGGGCGCACCCGCTGATGACGGGCCGGATAGGCCTCTTCCAGGGCGGAGCGGACGGAAGGATCCATATGACGCCTTTTGAGCCGCAAAGCGGCAAGGATGATCTCGATTTCAGCGCCCGGAAACTCGGCTCCGTTCCGCTGGCCCCGTGGTGTGCCGTCTACGAACAGGTGGGCCGTGAAGGCCGCGCCGTCCGTTTGCCGGACGTCCCGGTCAGCCGCGTCCCCGCGGGCAAAGTCCTCTATGCCGGAACCGGCCCCTCGGGGTACATTACCGCCTTGGTACTCAGTGACGTCGTCGGCGACGCTTATCTTTACGGGTTTGCCGACAGCGAAGAGCAAACCGGCAATACCTTGTCAGGCGATTTGTACACCTACACCGTAATGGGCGTCTCCGCCGGCGGGAGCGCCCCTGACGAGTGGTTTTTCGCCGGAACCTTTACGCCCCCGCGCAAGGGAACGGTCATCGGTATCACGGCGGGCAACACCCTCAGCGGCGACAGCGGTATCGTCACGGGCGTGGTGTCCTGCGTTAAGCACGAAGGGCTGACAAGGTATGACTTCAACGGCAGCCAATCTGTCAGGATTGGAGGCAAGAACGTGCCGCTGGCCGCGGAGAAGGTATATATTCCCTCTGTCGGTGAAATGGAGATCCATGCCGCCCGCGTGTATTGCCGGACATTTGAGGCTTACACCGACCCGGACGGATACCGGGTGAGGTTTATCATCGGAATCCCGTAAGATATTACCGGACGTCGGTCACGTACTCGTTGTTATAGCAGTCGGTCAGCATAAACCCATGCGTCCCCTCCGCCGGCGCGAACGCGAACTCCATCGGTTTCTCGACCACAAACGACGGCCCGCGTTCGTATTCCTCTTCATGCCCGGGGCGGCGGGTGTCGATTCTGGGGTAGAGCAGCGTCACGGCGTCGCCTTTTTCGACCGGCAGATAGACCGGCAGCGGGATCCGCCCGTCTTTCGCTTCGGGTACCGCGCCCAGGAATGTGAGCTGCCCGTCTTTGACCGAAGCGGCCAGGTTGGCCTTGCGCCCGTCCAGTTCGGCCAAAACCGAATAGATTACGGTATCCTCGGCCCCGTCTTCGCGGTACGCGAAGGCGGGGTTCCCGTTGACCGTCAGCCAGACCTCGGGCGGGACCCCCAGCGCTTTTCCGCCCGTCTCGTCCAGCGTCACGCCGTCGTCCAGCCCGATCAGCAGATATACGCCGTAGCCCCGGTGTCGGGTCAGCACCCATTGGGCTTTTAAGATATGCCACTCGTCCGGGATCGTGGCGGCATAAGCCTTACCAGCCGTTCGTTCCGGTTTCAGCCCGACCATATAGAGCGAAGCGTCTCCCTGCTCCAGACGCTCGGCAAAGTCGCGCACAAACGCGACATACGGCTCGGAAAAACCGGTTTGCAGATACAGGTCAAGATGATTCTTGAAGACGCCCTCGTTTTCATAAGGGAAGTAGATCGAAAGGCCGTTGGAGTTCGACGCGCCGGCTGTGTGCCGGTTTATCAGCACGCTGTCCCGCACCGCCCCGGCCAGCCGCTCCGATTCCTCCGGATACGCGCTTTTCAGCCGTTGCGCCAGGTGTACGAGGTCGATCATGTCGACGCTCTGGTTGGCGCCCCCATAATACTTGACCCGGGAGCGGATCCGCGATACGCGCAGAAACCCCTCCTCCTCCAGCAGTTTTTGAATCCCTTCTGCCATCTCGCCAACCGATTCTACAACCGTCCCGATCCTGGCCAGATCGGTCACCGACAGCGTCAGCGTCTCCCCCGCGTTCTTGCGCGAAGCGAAATAGCTGTTGACGATCACCCGCCCGATCTCCTCCGCGGCGATGGCCGGGTCGCGCCCCAGCGCCCGCATCGGGGGGGCGTAATCCCAGCCGCCGAACGGCTCCAACTCCTCCGACGCGATCAGGAGATCGGCATACGGCGCGGTCGCGGCCGCCACTTCGACGGTCGCCATCAGGCAGGCGTCAAACCCGATAAAGGCCAGCCGTTCGCCGCGCAGGCCGTCCTCCAACCCTTCCGTCATCGCGCCCAGGTCCATATAGCGCGGCTCGCGCAACTCGTCGAACCCGAACCCGACCGGCACGCCGCTGCCATGGTCCCAAAAGATCAGCCCGTAGCGGTCGGCGGGATAATGCTCTATCCCGTACCGCAGAAACGCCGCGAGGGTCTTCGGCTCCGCGATGCTGCCCTCCGGCAGCGCGGGGCCGTGCGTCAGCCCTTCGTTTGTCACAAGGTGGACCTGATTCTGCTCGGCGGAAAAGCCGGCGGTCTTCCAATCCCGCGTCCCTCCGGTAAAGATCAGGACGCGGAAGAATTCATCCCGCGGCGGCGCCGACAGCATCTCCTGAAGATTCTCGGTAAACGCGCCGCCCATGTCGTTTTCGCCGCCCGACTCCAGATCGCTTCCGTTGACATACCAAAAAAGGGTGAAACTCGGCGGGGCCGGCGGTTCCTCCGACGGGACGGCAGGGCGGGGCGGGCGCTCCGGCGGAAACGTCGCCGTGGCGCAGGACGCGGTCAGGCAGAAAACAAGGAAAAACGCAAAAAACCTCTTCATCAGACAACCCCCACCTGTTTTGGCGCTTATTCTTTCCCGAAAGGCCAAAGGATACACAAAAGGCGGCAAGTTGGAATAAGATGGGATACAAAACGGAAAGGGGAGAAGGAATGTATGGGAATGGGAACCCTTATGGTTGAGACGCGCAGCGCCGACGAATCGCTGCCGATCAGCGGCGCCGACGTCGTTATCCGCGGCCCTGACCATATTCTGGCCGAATTGCAGACAGATCACAACGGCCAAACGCAAAAGATCAGTGTGGAGGCCCCGGATAAGGAACGTACGCTAAATCCAAACATTCCCGGGCCGCACTACAGCACGGTGGAGATCGAGGTCAGCAAGCCCGGGTTTGTGACGATGATTGTCAGTCAAGTTCCCATTTTTGACGGGATCGACTCCTTTTTGCCGATCCATATGCACCCGGCGGCGGAGGGGTGGCAAGATCCGGAACGCTATAGGATCCCGCCGCCCGCCGTAGAGAGTACGGAGGAGCGCTTAATGCCGGCGACGCAGAGCGCCGCGATGCTGTCGCAGGACCCTCCGGAGCCGTTCGTTTTGAACGAGGTGATCGTGCCAGACTACATCACCGTCCATCTGGGCAAGCCCAACGACTACGCGCGCAATGTGCGCGTCCCGTTCCGGGAGTATATCAAAAACGTCGTCTCCAGCGAAATATACCCCACGTGGCCGGTAAACTCGCTGCTGGCCAATATCCACGCCATCGTGTCGTTCGCGCTGAACCGCGTCTATACCGAATGGTACCGTTCGCGCGGCTTCCCGTTTGACATCACCAACTCCACCCAGTTTGACATGGCCTTTGTGGAAAACCGCGACATTTTCACCAACATCAGCCAGCTTGTCGATCAGTATTTCAATATCTACACCCGGCGGGCCGGCCACCGCAACCCGTTTTTCACCGAGTTCTGCAACGGGACGACGGCCACCTGCCCGGGTATGTCGCAGTGGGGGACGGTGACGCTGGCCAATCAGGGCCTGACGCCGATCCAGATCCTCCGCCGCTATTATCCCAACGACCTTGACCTGGCCGAGAGCAACAATTTCCAATCGATCACCGAATCCTACCCCGGAACGGCGCTCCGCGAGGGCAGCAGCGGCCCCGACGTGAAACGGATGCAGGATTTCCTCAACCGTATCCGCGTCAACTATCCGCTGATCCCGCAGATCCCAAATCCGGACGGGTATTTCGGGCCGGAAACCGCCGCCGCCGTCAGGACCTTCCAGCAGGTCTTCAACCTGATCCCCGACGGCATCATCGGCCGGGCGACATGGTTTCGCATATCCTACCTGTTCGTCGCCGTTACCAAGCTGGCCGAACTGACCAGCGAGGGTCAGCGGATCGGCATCGGCCTGACGCCGCCCACCTCGGTTTTGCGGGTCGGCTCGCGCGGCGCGGATGTGGTGGAGCTGCAATTCCTGATTAACTTTATCTCCGAGTATTACGCCTCCATCCCGTCTGTCATTCAAGACAGCGTATTCGGCACCAGTACGCGGGACGCCGTCATCGAGTTCCAGCGCCAGTTCGGCCTGACGCCGGACGGCATCGTCGGCCCCTCCACCTGGAACAGGCTGTACTCCGTCTATAAGAGCATCGGAGACGAAGCGCCCGCGCCGCTGCCGCCCCCCGCCCCCGGCCTGCCGGCCTATCCGGGCTTCCTCCTCCGCAACGGCTCAAGGGGCGAACCGGTCCGCACGGTGCAGAACGCGATCAACACGCTGGCCGCGGCGATCCCCGCCATCCCGCGGATCACGGCGGACGGCATCTTCGGCAACCAGACGCAAAACGCGGTCACGGCCTTCCAGCGCTACTTCGGCCTGAACCCGGACGGCGTCGTCGGCCCAATCACATGGAACCGCCTGATGAGCGAAGCGGCCTCCCTGCCCGGAACAACCCCGCCGCCCCCGCCGCCGCCCACAAACATTCCGCCGTTCCCCGGCTTTTTCATCGCGCAAGGCTCGGTCGGCAACTATGTATTGATGATACAGCAGGCCCTCAACAGGGTAGCGCCCAGATTCCCGGCCATCCCGTCGGTGACGGCCGACAGCGTCTTCGGCGCCAACACCCGCAACGCGGTTATGGCCTTCCAGCGCCAGTTCGGCCTGACGCCGGACGGCGTCGTCGGCCTGATGACATGGGACCGCCTGATGCGCGAAGCCGCCGCCTGAGGGTAAGACGGTGATATAAAGGGCCGGCGCGGGATGCGCCGGCCCTCAGACTGTCAAAAAACTCAATACGCGCCCGTGTTCGCCGCCAATCTCCGGCCCCCTCCCCGAGGGGGCTGGCCCAAAGGGCCTGTAGGTTTGCCGCGAAGTCACTGACTCCCCCTGTCAGCTTCGCTGACATCCCCCTCAAGGAGGGGGACTTTTTCGACAGTCTGACCGCGCTTTGCGCGGGGAAAACCTTGACAACCAGAGTTGTTTCTGGTAAAATTGATACGATGGACAGTTATATACAAAGGGGTCATGGAAGATGAAAAAACAAATCCTCTCCCTCGCGCTGGCGCTGATTCTCACCCTTGCCCTATCCCCCGCGTCCCAAGTCCGCGCGGCAGACACGCCGACCGCCCCTGCCGGCTTTGACCTCATCCCCTTAGAGGAGCGGTATGTGGGTGTTGGCTCCTTCCAAGACGGGATGGCGCACGCCCACCAAGCATCCGGAAAGAGTGGATATGTAAACGCCGAAGGCAAGCTGGTCATACCGACAGAGTATTTCGATGCAGGTTCGTTTTCGCACGGCATGGCTCCGGTATGGAAGAACGAAACCTCTGTTTCCGGTCTTAGTGGGGTCGCGGTCAACTTGGCTCTTATTGACAAAACAGGAAAGGAGATTGTTCCGTCAGGGAGATACACTAGGATCTGGCATAATGACGTTTACGGGTCTGACGACAGCGTCGCCGTGGTTTTTCGCTCACGCTTTGAGCCTGTTGACTGGAACACGTTTCACGAACAGCCCATTGAAGTAAGAGATGAATATACATGGCGCTGGAGAAGCGGCATCGGGGAGTACGCGGTCATCAACAACACCGGCAAAGAGATCGTCCCGCTCGGCAAGTACACGTTCATTGACTCTTTCAGCAATGGTTTTGCACAGGTATATAATGCAGCCGGCTTATGCGGATACATCAACACCTCCGGCGTTGAGGTCATACCCTGTCAGTACACTTACGCCAGTGGGTTCAGTTCGTTTGTTTGCAGCTATGACGAAGGCGAGTGGTATGGGGACGGAAATGGTACGCTTGTAGCCCAAGTCACCAACCAAAAGGGCGAAACCTATATCATTGACAGCACAGGGAAGCGCTATACAACAAAAGGAAGCTATAAAATCCTTGACAAGCTGGTGCCGGACGGGTCAACTCACGGACGCTGGGTTTATGGCGTTCTCAACACAAAAACAGGCCAGCAAGTAGTCCCCTATGCGTATGATAAGTTATCAGACATAGACAATGACGGGAATTATCAGCATCTGTTCGTCACCGTAAATTACGAGAACCATGACATCTATGGGGAAGCAAAGTATGGCATTATTGACGCTTCCACAGGCAAGGAGATAATCCCACCGAAGTACGCTATGATAAGGGATTTTATCGGCAACTTGGCGGTAGTGTTTTTGGACCCCTATCCATCGGACAAATGCGGGGTCATAGACTTCACCACCGGCAAGGAAATACTGCCTCCCGTATACAACAGCGTGACACTCACCGAGGATGTGATTTGGGCAAGTAAACCCGGCACAACGCGCGAGTCTGATATATTCGACCGCACGGGCAAGCTGATCGTCCCTGCGGGCAAGTACAAAAATACCGCCCCCAAGTTCTATGAGGGGTATTTAGCCGTGTCAGACGGGAACCTTTGGGGCTTTATTGATACGCAGGGCCATGAGGTCGTCCCGCCGATGTTTGATAAAGAGAGCCACGTGTATTTCAATAACGGCGTTGTCTTAGTTGCGCTCAATGTGAACAGGTCGGGCGCAAACGGCGTCGCGGCCGACAGGTCAGCCGACTGGTATTTCCTCGTAGACAAGACCAAAGCCCAGCGCGAAGCCCTCGCCACCGCCGACATATGGGCGCACGCGCACATCAACGAAGCCAGCGCCAAAGGCTTCCTCCCACCCTCCCTGCAAGGCCATTACAAAGCCAACATCACCCGCGCCGAGTTCGTGCTTCTCGCCATGAGCTGGCTGCGGTACAAGACAGGACTCACCACCGAGCAATTGGTGGCGCAGTACGCCGCAGTCCCCGACCGCACGTTTTCCGATGTAACGAACACCGACATCCTCGCCGCCGGGAAACTGGATATAACAGCCGGGGCCGGCGGGGGACTGTTCGGGGTCAACGACACCTTCAGCCGCCAGCAGGCGGCGGTGATGCTGACCAAGGTGTACCGGATATTGGGCGAGGACGACGCCAACGCGCCGGAGTTCGGGTTCCTAGACGCCGGCAAGGCGGAAAGCTGGGCGCGGAACGCCATCAACTACGTCAAGCACAAAGGCG
>Ga0082212_10002170_pt1 | contig 28887 bp, 28 predicted proteins | sample TergutNt197P3_FD_71548 | JGI IMG/M metagenome (GOLD analysis project Ga0082212, IMG submission 71548) | Neocapritermes taracua P3 segment gut microbial communities from Petit-Saut dam, French Guiana - Nt197 P3 | ecosystem: Host-associated > Arthropoda: Insects > Digestive system > Gut ...
TCTCTAGTTATGTCGCTTGGATATTTATTTCTCATATAATGGTAAACAGCCTTTTTAGCGTTATTATACCATTTATCGACATTTATGGACATATTAAACAGCCTCTAAGGGAATGATGGAACGCCAAAAAGGCGGGATGATACTCATGTCTTCCTCAGGGGGGGTAGTGGGCACTCCATTTATCCAAGTATACTCTGCGACGAAAGCTTATGGGTTCACATTGGCTGAAGCTTTATGGGGAGAGCTCTCCGAGTATGGCATCGATGTAATGGCAGTCCTTCCTGGCAATACAATCGGCCAAAGCTTCAGCGATGTTCCTGCAGGAACCCCCGGGTTCCAGACAGGCGCAGAGGTTGTCCAAGAGGCATTCGAAGTCTTTGGGACAGTTCCTGCTATGCTTGCCTGGGACACATCCAGGGAAACTCTCTCCTCGATGTTCCCAGTGGAGGCCAGAATGGGGTATATCCTCAAGATGAAAGAATTGATCTCAGCAGTCAGGGATGAACACGGATCTGGTTCAGACGCTAAACCATAAAAACAGGCCGATTTTGTGCATGGGAAAGCAATATCGCTATTGAGCCATTTTCGCTGCCATATCTAAAAGAGTATCTAGGCTAACGGGTGCAAAATTGTTCACATCCACTCCTACATTGAAGGCAGGACCACTCAAATGTTTTATCCTTTCTCCAGACGTTAGGGAATTGTGGACATGCCCATACAAATGCATTGCCCCCCTGAAAAACTGCTCCCATTCTAAAATTGGATAATGGAACAGGACAATATTCGGCGCCCCTTTCAGCCACAATACATGGTACCACTAAAAAACATCGCCAAATGCGCCATTTCTATCCAAGAACTTGTCGAGGTTGCCACGGATGAAGTATTTTCGCCCATTTAGCGTCGAAAGGCACCTTCTGGCATCTTGGGCTGGTTTCATTGTGAAATCGCCTAAAACATATATATCATCGCCGGATGCCACAACTGAGTTCCAATCGGCAATAAGGGTATTATCCATTTCACCAACAGAAGAGAATAGCCGGTTGCAATAGGCAATAATGTTGTTGTGCCCAAAATGTAAATCGGATGTAAAAAAGACCATTACCATTGTCTTGTCACCATGTCTACGACTAGTTTTCTTAGAGGATGTTTAGTATCTCCTCAAAAGAACTGAAATGAATGACAAAACAAACATTTGGCAAAATGTGCCCAAGCGCCTTTCGCAAACCTTCCACAGCCTCCGGCAATTATCAGCCCATCCGAATGATCTTTCAACAATCCATCTATTGGGAAAGGCTATGAACATATGGGCCTCGTTGCGTCTGGCAATCTCTTCTTTCGCGTCAATCAGCCCTTTTATTGCTTTTGCAAAGCTCTCTCCAGTATAAGCGCTGCCGGCTAAAACAGTCTCGACGCTCTCGTATTTGCCGGAATTAATTGCAGCCAGCTCTATTGGCCCATCCCTGTCTGTAAAATCGGCTGTCGTGGCATGTATGCCATGGGGCAGCCCTAAAACGTCAACCGCCAAGCGCACTTTCGCCCCTGATATTTTTTCCCCGCATCATAACCTTTCTCGCTTGCTGTGAATGCGTTTTTAATGCTTTTTGAGTCGATGGCCAGCATCGACGGACCAGGGCTTCTCCCGTTTATGGTCCGCTCTGGCATAGCAAGCTCTTCTAGAACTTCCTCAAAAGTGCTGCGCTCATCGTGTTCTGTGTAGTTTATTTTGCCCCATTTTCGATAATGGCAGTAAACAACCTCCCATTTTGGAAAGTCGTGGGGCAATGCCCTCCATCTGCATACTTAACATATAGTATCGCACAAAAATATCATAAAGGCCATATTTGTATGGCCTTGTTGCTTCGGTGGCTGACTCTAAAAATGGCTTTATAATCTCGAATTGGCCTCTAGTTATGTCGCTTGGTTATTTTTTTCTCATATAAAGGTAAATTTTATTGTGATTATACCATTTATATACATAATAGACATATTAAACAACCCCTTAGGCTTACCACTTATTTAATAGATTGCGTGTGTTTTTCAATTTCATTTTTGCTTCTTGGAATGAAACTCGCTTTGGCTTTCTATTGTATAATTAGTAATCAGCTACATTTGTTGGTTTGCAGTTTAGGAGTTGGATTCTATCAACCCAATGTTTTTTTGGAGGTACACATAATGATTAAAAAACAAGTTAGCTCTTTTGCCGACCAGATATTTGACAGATTTGAAACAAGGTTTAACAAGAAAGAGAAAGCGACTTTTATTGAATTTGCAAAAGCAAACTTCATCGAGCTCGGATATAGCAGCTCAACTATCACTATCCAGGAAAGCATTTGGGGCAAAAACCTGGTTGTGGGAGACCCCGGGGCTGATATTTTGATCACTGCCCATTATGACACGCCCGCAAGCAATGGGCATATAGCCCTCCCAGCTAGGGAATTTCTTGGCACTGTATACTCGACTGTGGCTAGCCTTGTGCTAATGGCTTTTCTTTTCATGCTAATCGGGTACGCATCATCGATAATACCTAGCGCATTAAGCAGGATTGTCTATAACCTGCTGGCTTTCGGATTCATTATTTTTCTGTTTACAGTTAAAAACATGCACAACCATAACGACAACACCAGTGGTGTTGTCGGCGTTTTTAATATGGCTGCCAAAGTTTCCCAAAATGAGGCACTGAAGGGCAAGGTTTGCTTTGTTTTATTCGACTCTGAGGAGCTTGGCTTGCTAGGCTCAATGGCTTTTGCAAAATATCGCAAAACGAATTTCCCCGACAAAGCCGGCAGCCTTGTCATCAATCTGGATTGCATTGGTAATGGAGACCGGTTATTGGTCTCATCTAAGAGTGACCATGAATTATGGCACGCAGTCGCATCTTTTTTTGAAACTGAAGGTTTCCAAGTAGAAAAAAAGCGGGCTTCGATATTTTATATGAGCGATAATGTCAACTTTGAGCGGGGAGTCCTCTTGTCTTTTGTCAAGCAATCAACGCTGGGACATCCTTATATGCCATTAATCCACACAAACAAAGACATGATTTGTGATATTGAGTTAATAAACCGCCTTTGTGAGTCTATATATAAATATGTGTCATTATAGAACTTATTTTAAACAAAGGAGTAGCCGCTATGCTTGGCTGGCGTAATCCCAAGCCATAGTGGAAAGTAAAAGCTTCAATGGAAAAAAAGAGCAGTTTAGCGCCTGGTTTTGTCTTATTTGCGATTTCGATCATATTTTTGATTACTGCTGGATCCCTGCTTCAAACCCGATATGGGCTTATGGGGCTTGCAGCGACAGAGATCGGCCTGCTTGCAATCGCCATTTTAGGGGCAATGTCGTTGCCCGGCGGCATTCGCAAGGCATTCGAGGTCAAAATGCCGCAGCTAAAGGAAGCGTCTGCGAGTTTTTGTGTTTACATTGGGACATATGGGTTTACAATTGGAGCCGCAACCCTGCTGCTTTATCTATTCCCGGCAATGGCGGAGGTAAGCAATGCAATCAATGATTTTTTTTCCGAGGGAGGATGGCTGTTGGTGGTTGCCGTCTCGATCTTGCCTGGAATTTGCGAAGAAGCCCTCTTTAGGGGCACAATCCAATCAGTGTTTTCTAAAATACAAACTATTTGGATCATTGTTGCTATAACAGGTGTGCTCTTCGGGTTGTTCCATCTTGATGTGTACCGGTTTTTGCCGACAATGATCCTTGGTTTTGGTTTTGCGTACATCATGGCCAAGACAGGAAATTTGCTTTATTCAATTTTATTGCATATGATCCACAACTTTCTGGGCATAATGCCACTATTGTTCTCTAATGGGGAGGCCGCAGCAAATGAGGCAGCAGTTGTTGCCAATCCCATCCAGGTTGCAGGCTCTGCAGCGATTTTCTTCGGGATGGGGTTTCTGTTTGTAGCCTTAGGGGTTAGAAAGTTCAATGGGGAGAGCCTACATAAGGGCAATAAAAAGCAAACCTTGCTCACCATAATTTGCTTTGTTGTTATCGCCGCAGGTTTTATGGCGATCAACAGCAGCGCAGGGGCTGTTGCATGCGACATGGATCTTTCACTCACGTTTTACGAGGAGTATAACGAATCAATAAGCTTTGATTCGCCGGTGGCTGGGGTTTACCAAGTTGAAATATCTATTGACACTAATGGCTCCAGAGGTTATGTTGAGCTCTTTGATACAAATGGCAAACTGGTTTTCATGTCAGGGGAAGGAACCTCTTTTTCAGCAAGCGGCCCGGTGAGCCTTGAAAAAGGCAGTTATTTTTGCCACATTGTCATAGACCCGGTCCAGGAGGACCAGCACACACAGGCAAATGTCAAAGTGCTAGTCAAAAGATAGTATTTACCGGTTGAGGAAATTGGTTGCCTTGGGAGTCTGGGCACCTTGTTTTTCTTTGGGGGCGAAACCAGCTCGGTCTCCTCGCCCCCCAAGCCCCCCAAGGCAAGTTTTAATGTCGATAGAGCCATAAGCCTTGTCTCCAGCCACTTTTGCCCATTTCCTTGTCTCCAAGCTGTTTGCGAATCATGCAGCAAATATCGGCAAAGGAGCTAGCGATGGCACAGCCCGCCACTTTTTTGGTAGCTGCTGCAAATAGGAGAGCCGCAGCCGATTCCACCCACGGCTCACGCTTCATCGATGTGTCGAGGATGATGTTGGTGCCAATCAAGTCCTTCAAATTTCTCCGCTAGTCTTTCTGCTTTGACTTGCTTGATACCTAGATCCTCCCCGTTACACGGGATTATGCCGATGAGTGAATTAACTATATCCACTTTGCTTTGTTTTGTGCTGGAAAGCTTTGCGCTGCTTTTTCCGTTTTTGGTGATAAAAATGTCTTGTTCGGCAACTAAGGAGAGATACTTGCCAATATTGTTTTTGAACTCGGCCACAGTTGCTATCATCACAAATCCACTTTACATAAACAGAAATACTTTATTGTATTGCTTGTTATTCTAATACGCCAATCGAACAATACTGTCAATGCAAATCGAACAGTAAATAATATTTGCATGAAACAGCGCCTAACGCCCGAAAACTCGCCCGCAAGCGAATGGAATCACTTGCTGAGAAAACGCTGGAGTGTCACAAGTTGATCAAGCTCTTTTTGCTTTGGGATGATAAACTAAACGAAAAAACTGGCTTTATTGCGCTCTATAAAGCGGCTGGAAAGCCAGTTTTTTGCTATTTAGTGGCTGTTGTGATAACTTCGCAACAGCGCATCTTAATTGAAGGCTAGATATTCAAAAATGCGTTGCAGCACCTTCTCCTATGCTCTTCCCTCTCTTCTGGGGACGCGTCTGGATATCTCTCGTCAAGGTAACGTATTATCAAATTATAGAGTTTATACTCGTCTACTGCCATATATATCTCCTTATGCGTTTAATTGTGGGCTTCTAGTATTTAGCGTTGTTGTGGACCCATTCGTTCAATGCCCTGGTCTTGTCGGGGTCTTTGTCGCCTGGGGCGATGAAGGACCTGTCGTTGCCAAAGATCAAACCGCCGCCTGGAGCGCACAAATCGATGACTTTTTTAGCTTCTTCAATACATTCGTCAACTGTGGAAAACCTCATTGTTGAAGATGGGACACCTGCAATGATTGTGAACTTGTTGCCGAAGCGTCTTGTGTATTCTTCGTACTCTCTCGGCTCTACAAGGCCTATCAGGCTTGTGTCTGGCAAGTCTTGCAGATAGTCGAAGTGTTGCTGCCATGCTCCCTCGAAATTGGACAGGTATCTTGTGCCGCAATCGAAGTATAGTTCAACTGCTTTTCTCCAATATGGCCAGTAAATCTTGCCAAATGCTTCGGCATTGAGAAATACTGGAATATGGTGTTGTTTTTGCGCCCATGGGAATGGTGGAAGGACTGTTCCTGGAGCTGGCAGAGTCCTTTCAGCATATGGGGTCAATACTTCAATCGCCTTCTGGATTTTCTCAGGATAGCGGCGGATATCAGCAAGGGTGTTTCTAAAGCCGCGGAAATAGTCAAAGAATGTGTCCATGACCACGCCGCCGCCCATGGAGCCTTGCACCACTGGCAAACCTAGCTGCTCTTCCACTGCTTGCCTGGCATAGGACTGCGCATGCTCCCTTGGCTTGTCAAGTATCTTGGCTACTACCTTGTAAGACTCTTCGTCATCGGTCTCCGCGAAAATTGAAAGTTTTCTTTGGCTGAGCTTTGCCATGAGTTTGAAAGGATCCTCATAGAACTCTTCATACTCTGCAACTGTCATGCTTGAGCAATCATAGTGCTGCGGCGTCACTCCATTTGGAGACACATAATGCTCAGGGCTATTGATCTCTACACTCATTTTGAGCATGTGGCCAGCGCCTGCAGCCCTTACTCCATCGTAAAAGAAGCCATCATTGGCTTTCACGTAGCACTCCGCCTCGCGCTCGTAGTTCTCAAGCACATCCATTAGTTTGTAGCCGGCATAGCCGATTGCCCAATGGGATACCTGGCTTAGGATGGGAACCCTGTCTGGCTCGTTGAGGCTTACTGTTGTCTGGAACCTGTCGACACGTTCATCATACAGTTTTTTTAATTCTTCAGTCATTGCTCCTCCTGGTTCTCGTGCAAGTTGTCTTGCAGATTTTAATTTTTTGGTCTTTGTGGCTTGGAATATTTGTGACGTACTCCCGCCACTTATCGCTGCGCTTGTTTTATCAACCGCTTTGGCCTGAAGTGGCGGCTTCTCGTATTAATGCCGTTACACACCAGCAAGCGTAAGCGAGCTAACCCCATGTGTCCCACGGTTCAGTACAAGAAACAAAACAAGCTTGTCCACATGAAAAACCGGTGTAATGGCTAGAAAAATGTAGATGAAAACTATATAGAATTAGTTTAAATGATAGTTTTCGCACACCTATAGAATAAAACAACTTAGAATTATTGTCAAGCCATTCAAGACAAAATCTGTATAATATGCTAATCGTTTCAATTCTGTATCCAAAGATGCTATCAACAACACTATAGACAGCTTGCCGACAAGCTTCAAGGACAAAATGGATAGCCTTATTACAGAAAACATCAAGCGCTGTGATGGCATTCTAGAATTAATAACTTCTCATACATTATTCCCAAAAGTGTGAAAGCCACAACAAGTGGAAAATGCTTTGACATCGAGTATAGGAGATTTTCATCCCAATTTTCCTTAGTTGCTATAGGCATTTCATTAATTTTGCTCTTTTTCGATTCCACCTGCCAAATTTCGATGAATATTTCGTCTTCGTTTGGAATAAAATTATGCCATATTTTAGCATGTGATTTTATTTAAACTTGGAGGTATTGCTTTTGGAAGATAATTCACCACAACGATACAACAAGCACAACAGCTCGTTGATGTTTCTTCTTGTTTCCAGCCTATTATGTATTTTGCTTACCAGTTTCTTTAAAATGAACGAGGTTAATCGCATAAAAGCTGCACAAACCAAAAGCGTAGCGAGCGTCAATCCATCTTCAGCACAGGCAAGGGACAGCAACAAGGTCCAACCTTTTCCGGAAGCTGCTGCGCTGCCATATGATGATACTGCCAAGGTGTATCTGCCAGTGGTTATTGATTTGAAGTACATTGATGCGGCTGATGAAAAAGCAGTGGAGAAAGACTCCATATATGAAACCTTGCTATTGCGGCTAAGTGAAGCTGACAACCAGTCGACCCAAGTAGTCTCTGTATATGAAGAGACAAACAGCAATTACCAGTTTTGGGAAAGATCAAAATTCTTTGGCGCTGCATTCTGCCTGTACGTGGAAGACATTGACTACGAAGACACATTAATCGAATTCAATGAAAAGGGCGAATGGCAAGAGTACACTCCTGGAGCAAGGCTGAGGTTCAGGCTTGATGAGGCGGCTTACCTCAAATTCAGGTTTACCGCGTCATCCGGCGAACAGTTCTCTTTTTTTCTCACTAACGAAAAACTGTAGGCAAGGGACAAACCCCATGAACAAGAGCGTTCATGGGGTTTTTTTTGATTGGAGGCTTATCCTTCATGAGAATACTACTCGCCTTTCAACGTTATACAGAAACACTGTTTTATCCTATGCTAAGTTTTTTTTCGTAAGTCTTTTTTTTTTTAGGTGATATGGCTTCTAAACATCCACCTGTTTTCGTTTGTTGAAGTAAGCGGCAATGGCTCTTCACCTTCAACTTCGGCGACACGTGGATTATACACGTTAGTTCCATTACCGCTCACTTCTATATAAAAACCCTTTGGGGTGTTTGTCTCCCCTGATCTGTAAAGCCTGGTACTCATAGATTATCCTCACAAATTCTGATTTTTTTTTAGTAGATATCTGTAATTCATAGCAATTGTGATCTTGTTCGCTATTATTATCGCCACACCCGGCAAGAATAAACGTGGAAGTTGCTTCCAAGCGGCTGCAATTCTAATTGTAATTTAATATTAGTATTTAAAAAATAATACCTAAAAAAAAGCGGAAATAAATGGCTTGTATGACTTGTAACAACTAAATAAATATAGACTAACACATCATATATATAAGAATATAATGGATTAGTTTACATGTTGCAAGTTATTAAGGCAAAGCCAGAAAAGCCATGTTTTTTCTGAAGATGTCTGCACACGATTTGCTAACTTTCATAATATGTAATGAATAATACTTATTAGGAGGATTTCAACTTGGAAGATAGAATCAACTCTACATCCAGACGATGCGTCGATTGTCTTGTAGTAAAGAAAGTTTATGACGCATTCAGCAGAAGAGAATGCCTAGAAAACCTTCCGTTTGAAATAGAATATCCGGATGAATGCACTAATGATTACACATTCATTCGTACTGAATTTGGAAAGGCAACAATAGAGAACTATGAGAGCGAGCCATTCTTCACAGAGATCGACGAATGCCATTCAAAATTAAAAATGGTTGTCGGAGTTCCAGTTTATGCGGTAATAAAACGCAACTGCGACAACAAGCTCTTTAGGGTTTGCGCATATCCAAAATGTTCTGGGACAGTCCAAAGGGACAACATTGTACGCTTCCCAGTAGACGCGTCCGTATACACCCCAAGGCAATTCCTGCGCCAAGGCAGATTTGAGCCATACGTGGAGAGTCTTGTTGAGACTGGCTGCGCTAATCTTATGCAGAACGCCACACTCGTGCTCACTTTAGGATTCTTCTTTATCATTAAAGTTGTCACCGACGTCACTCTCAAGATACCGAACTTCGGTTATTGCGATGCTCCGGAGGAGAACAACTTGAGCATGGATCAAAAGTTCTGTGAAGTATTCCTTGACGACAAGCAAACGCCTTTCCCGACTTTCTTCCCAGACGATTGCAAATAATAGTACTGAATTCAACAAGCTGTCGAAAGATAGCTTGTTTTTTTTCACATTTTATACTAATAGTGCCAGTGTTGATAACTGCAATTGGCTTTCCGGCGCTCCAAAACTATGCAATGCATGTAATTGGTATAATATGTTTCAATTACAAGCTCAAACTGGTGTTTTATCTACATTAAGCAGCGAAAAACTGATAAATTGCACTGTTTTCGGCATCTTCTTTATATGATTATTGAACTAAAAGACAATACCGGCATATACACGGCCATGTTGAAAACATGTTGATACTTTGTTTGCGGATTGACAGTGTTTGTATTTAACCCCAATTGATATCAACACACTTCCAAAGCGTCGCTCGTTGCGCTCCTTGGGGCGACCCCTAAAAGGAAATCTTTTCGCCTGGTGTACCCGAGAGAGGCTATTGCCTCGTTGACAGTGGCAAAGGCGATAGGGGCTGTGTTGTTCTCATGGCTTAAATGCCCGAGCATTATCCTCTTAGTGCCCGACTCCACAAGCTTTGCGCAAATGGATCCAGCAGAGCTGTTGCTCAAGTGCCCTAGCGAGCCCAAAATCCTGCGTTTGAGGAATCTGGGATATGGTCCTGCCTCAAGAAGGGCAACATCGTGGTTTGACTCTATAAAAACAGAGTCGGCGCCTAAGAGGTTGTCCACTATTGTTTGGGTAGCCTCTCCCAAATCAGTTATCACAGAAAGGCTTTTATCCCCATCGGCGATTCTAAAGCCCACAGGGTCTGCTGCGTCGTGGGAAGAGGGGAACGGGGTGATTTTTAGCTTGCCAACAAAAAAAGGGCTCAAATTTTCAAATATTGAGAAAGGGCCATACCCGCTGTTTTGCAGCCGGTTGCTAAATGCGCAGTAAGTGGCCTGGTTTGAAAAAAAATGCAGTTTGTGCCGGCGTGAGAGCACTTCAATGCCGCTCACATGGTCTATATGCTCATGGGTGATTAAAACAGCCGAGATTTCGCTAAAGGAAACCCCCACTGTGTGGAGGGCTTTTTGGATCCTGGTGGCTGAAACACCAGCATCAATAAGCAGCTTCACATCCCCGTCCTCGACTAACAGGCAGTTGCCCGATGACCCAGAGAACAAGGAGATGAGCCTCAAGGGCCTATTCTCCTGATTTGGGCGCCCAATGAAGACATCTTTCCGATAATATTGTCATATCCCCTGTCGATGTGCTGGATTTCTGAAATCTCGCTTTCACCTTCGGCCATTAGCGCTGCAACAACCATTGCCGCGCCTGCCCTTAGGTCTGTGGCTTTTATCTTTGCCGCTTGCAGCTGGGGTATCTTTGAAAACTCAGCCACGTTTCCGTCGACTGTCACATCAGCCCCCATCTTCCGCAGCTCGTCTAAGTATGCGAACCTGTTCTCAAATATGTTTTCTTGTATAGTGCTTTTGCCTTCGGCTATGCAAAGCAACGCTCCCATTGGCTGTTGCAAATCTGTCGGAAAACCAGGGTAAGGCATTGTGTTGAGCGATATATTGGAGATAGGCCGCTTGCCGATGACTCTTACAGCCTCGTCGAAGATTTCCACTCCGCTGCCCATCTCGACGATCTTTGAGCAGATCGAGTCCAAATGCTCAGGAATTACGTTTTTAACTAGGATATCCCCGCATGTTGCCACTGCGGCCAGCATGTATGTGCCTGCTTCTATCTGGTCCGGTATCGGGCTGTAGGAGACAGGATGCAGCCTTTTGACTCCTGTGATTTTTATAGTGCCTGTCCCGGCGCCTTTGATATTCGCACCTGCCAGGTTCAAGAAATTGGCAATGTCCACTACATGGGGCTCTTTAGCGGCATTCTCAATTGTTGTGACACCGCTTACCATTACTGCGGCAAGCATTATATTAATCGTCGCCCCCACACTGACAATATCCAGGTATATGCTCGCGCCTGCAAGCTTGCCAGCAGTTATGTCCACATACCCGGCGCCTTCCAAACTCACCTCCACAGCGGCCCCGAGGGCTTCAAAGCCTTTGATGTGCAAGTCGATGGGCCTCGCCCCAATATCGCACCCGCCGGGAAAAGGCAATTTGACTTTGTTGAAACGTGAGAGCAATGCGCCCAGCATATAGTAGGAAGCGCGCATTTCAGAGCATTCAGCTTGTATTTCTGTGATTTTGTCATAGGTGATGCTTGATGTGTCAATTATCGTGTTGCTGCCTTCGATTGTGATTTCAGCCCCCAGCTTTCGAAGGATCTGAATGTAGTTTTTTATATCGAGAATGTCGGGCAGGTTTTCGATCACACATTTGCCCCTTAACAAAACCGTTGCCGGCAAAATTCCGAGACATGCATTTTTCGCAGCGCTTATACTGACTTCGCCACTTAGCCGCTTCCCGCCATTAATCAGGATTTGCTCCATTATTCACCTCATTGGTCGCACATTATTCATTATATATCATCGAATAGCACATTGGAAAGTAACCTACCAGTAAATCTTATGGCAACACATTGCTGTTTATCCCATAGCAGCCAAGATTGGCTGGCAGATGACAACGAAAATGATTGAATAGAACAAGAAAAATTAAAATAGTGGAAAAAGCGGTGCCCAAAACGAATGTACATGGGCAAGAAACGCCTATTCTTCTTGTTTTGCTGTCAATTCAAGGAAGCCTTCCGGCAACGGGCTGTCAAATTCTATCAAACGCCCATGGAAAGGGTGGATAAACCCTAAATGGTATGCATGCAGCAACTGGCCAGCAAAACGGTCGTCTAAATCAGATCGCCTGCCATACAGTTTGTCGCCAACAACCGGGTGGCCAATATGGGACATATGCACCCTTATTTGGTGGGTCCGGCCAGTGCGAAGCTCCAAGCGTAACATGGAGTAGCCGTCAAATTGCTGGACCACATGGAAATTCGTGATAGCGTTTTTGTTGTTTTTTTCTGTCACTGCCATTCTTTTCCGGTTAAGCGGATCCCTGCCAATGGGCATGTTTATTACAGCCCGCTTTTTAGTGAAGTTGCCATGGACAATTGCAGAGTAAGCGCGCTGCACAGAATGGTTCGCAAATTGGTAAGCCAAATGGTTGTGGGCAAAATTGGTTTTTGCCACTACCAGCAACCCTGTAGTGTCTTTGTCTATCCTGTGGACAATTCCTGGTCTGGTTACACCGTTGATCGTCGAAAGGTCTTTGACATGGTACAATAGGGCATTGACCAGCGTCCCTTTGACTACTCCTGGCGCAGGGTGCACACTCATGCCTTGGGCTTTGTCGATGACAACTACATGGTCATCCTCGTACACTATCTTAATTGGCAGGTTTTCGGGGACGATGTCCAACTGGGCCTCCCCGGGAAGCTCTATCGTGACAGTGTCTCCCACCTTCACTTTGTATGAAGGCTTTGCCGGCTCGCTGTTGACAAGAATTTTGTTGCCAGAGAATATATCCTTGAGGCTTTCCCGTGAAAAGCCTTCGATCCTGCTGGCTAAATACTTGTCGACCCTAGCCCCCTCATCTCCTTCTAGCACGTTGAATTCTTTAAAATCCATAACAGGCTCCTATATAAACTTCTTTATGCAGAGCCTGATATTGCCTTTCTTTGTCGTAGCGAGGATTGCCCCGACAACCAGCCTTCCTTTTGAGCGCACAGAAACTATATCGCCTTCTTTGACATTTACAGAAGGCTTCGTCACACTAGCATGGTTGATCTTCACTTTGTCCGCCTTGACAAAAGCGGCAGCTTCAGCTCTTGGAATGCGCCAAGCAGCATGGATTATGTTGTCAATGCGCATGGAAGCGATGACCGCTTCCATCTCTGCCAGTTTTGGCTCCGACGGCACAACGTCCTCTAAGTTTATAAGGGACACGGCGACTTTGTTTGCTCCAACTGCCTCCAAGTTTTGCGCCACAAAGGCTGGCAACGGCTCTGATACAAACACTTGGATGGTTCCGCCGCCTATTGTGTCCATATCCCCTGTCTTCTCCCTTTCAATGCCAAGCGCCATCAGCGAGCCTAATATATCCCTATGCTCTGCTTGCGGGGCGCCAGATATATGAAGGCAGCCAAGGGGGTAGTCGCTCCCCTCCGGCTCGAAGCCTTTCGGGAAGATGCAAAGCATTTTACGCTGGGAGTATTCGTGGCCCCCGAAGAAAGCGCAATCGCTTTCTGGATACCTTGCAATCTCACGCTCCACGACCATTTGGGAGGATGGCTCGTAAAAGTCAAGAAAGACTTGTTTGTTGTCTCTTACAGCTATGCTTGAGGACTCCTCTAAAATATTTGAAAGATAGTCTTTTTGGCCCATAGTCCCTTCTATCTATTGGTTTACTTGTAGCAGTTTGCTGACAAATGTCCCATTAATATTCATACTCTTCATCGTAGTCGTCATCAAAGTTGTCAGAATCAGAGTAACTGCCATCATCGCTTGAGCGGCGTTTTACATCCACGTTGGCAGGAGTGACCACGAGGACTTGGTCGCTTATCTCTTTCATCTTTCCCTTTAGCACATATTTTGCCCCAGAAATAAAGTCGATAAGCCGCACAATTTCGCTTTTTTCAAGTTTCTCCACATTAATGATGACGGTTTTTCCGCTTGTGAGCTCTTCAGCTATCTTAGTGGCGTCGCTGATTTTCTCAGGGATCGTAAGCACTACTTGCGGATTTGATGCTGCCAAAGGTTGCGCGTCGGGCGTTAGCTTCGTTTCTTTTGGGCTTTTCAACACATCTTCCTCTGGGCTTGCTTGCGGCGCCTCTTCCGGGACCAGCTCAAACCCAAAGGCGTTTAACAATTTGTCAATTCTGTTGCTTTTGCTACTCATATTGCTACCTTTATTCTTATAATTTTGATCGGTTTTATTCAAATAGGGCTCTGCCAATCCGCAACATGTTGGCGCCATTGGCAATCGCTTGTTCAAAATCGTTGGTCATTCCCATAGAAATTATATCAAAATTAATGTTATCATATTTTGTAGCAATTTTCATCAATTTGTCAAAAATTCTTCTCGTATCGGAAAACACTGCGCCGATAGCATTTTTATCGCCAGTATTTGGTCCGATACACATTATTCCACGCACTCTCAGATTCGGCATTTGGCATGCTTTCTCCAGCGCTTTCTGCAACTCGCCTGCCTTGAAACCGTGTTTTGAAGCCTCCATGGAAACGTTTGCTTGCAGCAGAATATCAGTTGCCAACCCTGCTTGCCTTGAGCGCTTGTCAATCTCTTCAGCCAAGCTGATAGTGTCTACAGAGTGGATCAACACGCACTTTCCGACAATTGTCCTCACCTTGTTTTTTTGCAGCGTCCCAATAAAATGCCATGATGCGCGCCCATCGAGGACAGAGGATTTTTCCAGCAGCTCTTGGACGCGGTTCTCCCCAAAGTCGGCTATGCCGAATTCAAGCATTTCTTCCAGCGCAGCAACACTCCTGTTCTTGCTCACAGCAACCAAAGTGATCTGCTCATTATACGCGCTTTTGATACTTGCTTCTTGTATTCGCTCTAAGATTTGCTGTACATTTTCCTTTGGCATAGGATAATTCCAAGCCTCCCAAATCGTTTTGTGTCACTCGTAAACACGCCTCACCCTCTTGCTTATTAGGCACAGCACCTCATAGGCGATTGAGCCTGAATGGGCAGAAAGCTCCCAAGCCGATATGTTAGGGCCAAACAGCTCGACCTCGTCTCCCACTTGAATGTCTTTTAGACCTGTGATGTCAGCCATAAACATATCCATACATATATTGCCCACACTCTTTGCCCTCTGGCCTTTGATAAATACTTCCGCCTTATTTGAGTATGCCCGGACATAGCCGTCAGCATAGCCAGCTGAAATAGTTGCCACCTTCATATCAGAGCTTGCTATGTAAGAATGGGAGTAGCTTATGCCTTCCCCTTTTTTTACATTGAAGATATGCGCTATCTTCGAGTAAAACCCTAATGCCGGCTTTACGGGCACAGACAGCTCGATGCCAGGGGAAGGGGGCAGGCCATACAGAAGGATGCCGCACCTCACAGCGTTGACGCAGCTATGGCTGAAATTTATAAGGCCAGCTGAATTGTCGATATGCACATATCCCGGGTTTATACCTAGCGACTTCACTTGGGTGATAAAGGAATCGAAGAGCCTGTATTGCTCATCATTTGAGCTAGCGGCTTTGTCGTCAGCAGAGGCGAAGTGGGAAAACACTCCCTCCAAGGAGCAATTGCCTAATTCAGATATTTCCTTGATGGCTTCTATGCCTCCGCTCTTGAAACCAAGCCTGTTCATGCCTGTGTCTACTTTTAGCTCGAGCTTTGCCATTTTGCCTAGTTTTGATGCAGCCCTGTCCATCTCGCCCGCAAACCCTCTCTCAAAAATTACCACAGACAATTCATTTGCGACAGCCTCAATCGCCCTGGCAGGCTCGATATACCCCAACACAAGAATGCTGGCATTGATACCCGCCTCCCGCAACTCCAATGCCTCGTCAATACTTGAGACTGCAAAAATGCGCGCCCCAGCCTTTTGGAGGGCTTCTGCGCATTCTACAGCTCCGTGGCCATAGGCATTGGCCTTAATCACTGATATAACCTCTTTGGGCGCAGCCAAGGTCTTGATCGCCTTGTAGTTGCGTACCAGGGTGTCTAGGGAAATGCGGGCATAAGTATTTGTGTCCATAATAACTCCGATGCCAAATTATTGTTAATACAAAAAAGCCAAGTCTTGATGGCTCTATTGATTATACGTTATTGGCATAGAATAGAGCAGATGATGGATGCTCTTTTCACCAAAAATTTAAATATTGAATCAGCGGCAATTATAACTAGAACAATTTCAACAAATATTTAGATTTATATCTAATCCAGTATTTGCAGTTATCGCGTCTTAATACTATGATAGTTGAAACATATCCACACCACAGCCTATTTATCTGTTTGGTTTCAATATATAATTTGCCAGCTGCAAAGGTAAAATTATTTGGGCTTTGGTGGTTATTAGCTAAAAAAACGCGGATTATGGCTTTGCATGCCTGCATAAGCCCTTGCATCCGCTATGATTGTTTGCCAAGATCCGAAGCAAAAACAGGGTGGTGGATTTGGCGCTGGCAGCTTCATTGTTGTAACCGCCAGCCTCGCCCATTGTGTCTTCGGTTGGGCAAAGCCTGGCAGGAAGAATAAAAATAGAAGACGCAATCATATTCTTTTGGAGGAGGTGGGGCTTGTTGATGTGGAGCTGTTTGATGATAAGAAGAATGTGTGTATTATATGGAACAAACAAAACAGCAGGGATGGAGCTGATATTGATTTTTCGCTCCTTGCGGGATCTACGTAAATCAACATAGTTTTGTCACACTGAAAGCGGCGGCCTTGGCTGTGGAGTTTGTTTTTCTGCGCCCGAAGATCGAGGTTGCGGTCAAGACCGCAAATGAGCTGGCAGGCATGATGGCCTGCCGCTTCTTTAGAAAGTCGCAGCCAAGGCTGTCCTACAGGCAGCATACCGCATTAATCCGCTTGCAAGTGCGGATAATGACAAAGCAAAAGGTTTTCCTCAAAGCAGCCGCACAAAGGCGGTTTGTCATACGCTGCGTAGTTAGCGCAGATGCTTTGCTCCAAGTTTGGGGAGCGAGTGGAGCAGGCCCCGATGTTCCAGCGCACTGTCCTGCAGGACCAATTCGCTAGGAGACCATTATTGATTACAACGGGCGGTCCCCGTCTGGAGTTTTTGGCCTGCTTGGCCGGTTTCAAGCTAATGTCGATAATCAGCTTCAACTAAGCGGCAAATATAGAGCCTCCCTGCTGGATATAACCTGGGCAGGTCAGGTGTTTGGCTTCTTTTGGGCTAGCCAAAACATCTCGATAATTGAATGACAGGCTAGGCATAGCGCGGCTGGATTTGCGCGTTTAAATTTATAGTGCGATTCTCTAAATATACATGTGGCAGCTAAATTGCTTATACTTCAAAGGCGTTTGAGGCCAGCCTCTTTTAGGCTGCATTGTCCAATCCTCAAGCGACAATCCTTCCACACACCAGAACTCGTCTATATTGTTTGTCACCAGAGCAAGTCCAAGAGCTTTTGCGTGGGAAGCGATGAATGTGTCACGATCGCCTATCGGTGTTCCAGTGCATTTTAGTTTTACGCGAACCCGTCCTTATTCAACGGAGCAAAGCGTATCAAACAGGCAAATTTCTTCCGTTACTAAAAAAGAAAGCAATCTTTCCTCGTTTTTTTCCTTGTTTGCGCTGTCTTCAACGCCAAACCAAAGCTTTGCTTCTATTATTTATTGCTGAAATAGACACTACTGAAGGGTACTCCATAGCAAAACGAGAGAGGACAACGGTATTGTTATTCATTGCAAATATGCAATTATTGGTGTCAAGCATAACCCTCAAAATATCAGCTCGCCGCCGTCCATGTGATTAATGGGAATTAACCCCTTACTTTAAATAATTATCCAATTAATTCCAATACATTAACTGGCATGAAAATGATATAATATGTTGTCGTTTTGCGCAATATTATAACATGTGCTGTCTACTTTTGTTTTTAAGACATGGCATTGCTGGAGTGGTTGCTTCTTACAGCCCATTCCCAAAAATTCCATTAAATATTGGCGCGGCAAATAATTATGAAACGAGATATTCCATTGGGTGGTATCGCAGGTTTTACCAGCGCTGAAATTGAAAAAAACAATATCATCACATCGATGATTGGCAAAATTATTCATCGAGGACCATCTGCTCAAGAGTATTACACTGATAACGATGTGGCGATGGGCCAATGCAGCCTTGATACTAATAACCAGTTATTCAAAAAAGACAATCTAGCGATTGTTTTTGATGGGAATTTGTATAACAAGGAACAATTACAGCCATTGCTATCAAGCCAAGCAGCCATGGGCGATGAAGAAGCAATAATTGCAGCTTACGAGAAATGGGGCAGTGAGGCTCCAAAATATCTTAGAGGCAATTTTTCCTTTGCTATATGGGATAATGATAAGAAAGTATTGTTTGGGGCAAGAGACCACTTTGGGGTTAAGCCGTTTTACTACCACATGGGCGAGGACGCTTTCATATTTGCGTCAGAAATCAAGTCGATACTTGCTTACCCTGGTTTTTCTAAAGAGTTTAATGCTGATGTGGTAAGTTTATATTTGACATTTAGTTTCAATCCCCATGAAGAGACTTTTTTCAAAGGGATTTTTTGCCTGGGTCCAGGGCAGTGCTTTACCCTTTCATCGGAAGGCCTCAGTATAAACAAGTATTTTGTTATGGACTTTACCGTAGAGGACAGCAACATGGAAGAGACTGTAGAGCTTATTGACCAGACTGTCAGGGATGCAGTGGCAGCGTCAATTTCCGGAAAAGAAAAGATCGGCGTGTTTCTGTCAAGCGGAGTTGATTCTTCCTATATTACATCAATCGCAATGCCCTCAAAGACTTTCACTGTTGGATATGACGAGAAAAGATATGACGAGACTGAGTATGCCAAAAGGCTTTCCGACTCTCTGGGAATCCCTAATGCGACTTGTATTGTTAACAAGGAAGAATACCTGGCCTCTGTCCCCGAAATACTCTACCACTTGGACGAGCCGATTTCTGATCCCGCAACTATCGCGCTATACTTTGGAATGAAGTCTGCCCAAAATGAGGTTGATGTGGTGTTTACCGGCGAAGGGGCAGACGAGTTTTTCGGCGGATACCCAATCTACCAAGACAGGTTCAAAGGCTCGTTTTATTCCTTTGTGCCTTTTTCTATCAGGAGGGCAATCTCAAAGACTGTATCGCGTATGCCTAGTTTTTACGGATCAAGCTTTTTAATCCGAAGGGGTATGCAAGTCGACGAGTGGTATATTGGTGTGGGCTGGGTGTTCACAGAAGATGAAAAACCGGAAGTCTTGAAACTTGGAGGGATTCCCGTAAAAGAAATAACATCATCAATCTATAGCGGGTTTATTGGCGCCAGCGAGCTAAACAAGATGCTTGCAATTGACACCACACTGTATTTGACTAAAAACTTCCTTGTAAATGTGGACAAGATGTCAGCGATGTTTTCCATGGATGCCAGATCGCCTTTTACTGATATCAAAGTCTTTGATGTGGCACGCAAACTAGAAGATAGCGCAAAGATAAATAAAGAGACTACAAAGGTATATCTAAGGGAAGCGGCAAAGAAGTCATTGCCTATTGAAATATACAAAAAGAGGAAACTGGGATTCCCAGTCCCAATCAGGGATTGGCTAAAAGAAGACTTGTTTTACAATGAAATCAAAGAAGTATTCAACTCAAGCATCGCCCACGAGCTATTTGACAATAAAAAAATAATATCGCTGCTTGATAACCATAAGAACAACAAAGAGGACAACTATAAAAAAATCTGGAACATTTATATATTGCTAAAATGGCACCATAGCGTCTTCACTAATGAGACTGTCCAGCCTGGTTAGGAAATGCTCTAAGCAATAAAAAATTTAGCAAGAAAATGCGCGATTGCTGCTTGCGCCCTCTTGTTAGGGGAGCAACTGGGAGCCAGAAATGCGCTGAAGACTGTTATCGGCTCGACAGTTGGCTCTGGTGAGAACTGAATGAAAGCCCTTCAAAAACGGTGCTAGAGGTTTCGGCATAAAAGTTTGCAGCTTAGCACCGCTAAAGCCAAAAAAAATTACAGACGTGGTTTTTGGATACCATGTTGCCTATGACTTTTAAGCCAAAGCGCACTAAACCTATTAAGGCAAAGGGCGCTTTGGTTTTTTATAGACAGAAGATGGGTTTTAAAACGGATTAAACTGGCCAGCCTATAAACTTGGTAATTCAAAGTATAAACATAACAATAAAGAATCTATTTCAGAAGCGAGTGGTTTAGCTACATTTTTCTATCAAAAATTGGATAAGCAAGCTAAGCAATTTGTCTTTTTCTCGCAATTGACAATCTTTTTTTTATGTGCTAATCTAAAAAAAATGAAGGAGCCCAGACTGGAAAGGAGGGTGTTGAATAATAAAGGCGAAGAAATCGACAGGCTATTAAAAAATATGGGAAACTATGCTATCGCAATTCAATCTTTTTGCATAACCATCATATTTTAACGCTTATGCTTTTACCGTTTTATCTTGCACTTTGATTAAAAATTCTCTAGAAGGAGTATTTAGATGGAAACCAAAGCAAACACAATCCCCACTTCTGACCGTATTGCCTACGTTACAGCTAGAGTCGGATTCACACTCATTATTTCCTTGTACAGCGGAAGTTACTTGTCATTATTTTTGAATGTCATCTGCGGCTTGCCAATGCCGACAATAGCCTCGGTGCTGGCCATTGCCAAGCTTATCGACCTTGCGGAAGTGCTCATGTTCCAGCCTGTCCTTTTCTCGTGGGCAGCCAAAGGGAAATGGGGCAGATACCGCACTTGGTTTGTGGTAAGCCCGATTGGGTGTTTGTTTGGACATGTGCTGCTTCAGACTGCTTTGACTGCCGCAGTCCCGAACAGCGTGAAGATCCCGTTTGTAATCATTGGCTATGTCACAGTCAACGCCACGCTCAACATCCAATCGACAGCCATGAACTCGATGAACGCGATATGGATCAAAGACCCAGTTGACAGGTTCAGGACCCAGACTCAAGGAAACCTCATGAACAACCTCGCCTCCACACTCTTTGGCTTCGCCATGCTGCCAATAATGTATGCGATTGGCGGAGTTGAGTCTATAAACGCTAAAGGCATGACATTCCTTGTCATTTTGTACAACGTTTTCAATATTATCGCATGCATCCCTGTCTTTAGGTTCACAAAGAGGCTTGACTTGGACTCGGGCGCAGGAGGCGGCAAGACAAATGTCTTCTCAGCAATAAAGCTTCTCTTCACAAACCGGAACGCTGCAGGCTTGTTTATGTCGGCAGCGCTTGCCAATAGCGGCCAAAGCTCATGGGCGCAAGCTTTTGCCTTCATATTCCTCTATTATTACAAAAGGCCTGATGTCTTGTCTGTCTACAACGGGTTCCAAAGAGGAATTATGATGCTCGCCAACATGCTCACACTTGCAATAGTCAAAAGGCTCAAACCAAAGGTGGCGTTTACCGCTTCACTGATTATGCCATGCATCAACTACCTGTTTGTATACTTCTTCGCAAATGACGCTGTCACAGCAGTTGTGTTTGTGTGCATCGCTTATATGTTCACTGGAGTGTACCAGTCCACGCTTACACCGCTCTATGGTGACATTGTAGACTATACTAGATGGAAAACTGGCGAGAGCATTATCGCTAACATCTTCACAATCCAGCAAGCCACTCCAAAGGCAAGCTCCTATATCGGGAACTTCATGGTCACTGCTATTGCGGCCATAGGCTTTGCTGCAAACAATCCTGAAACACATACGCCTGAAATTTTGGCAAGATTAAAAGCTCTTGCGTGCTTTATTCCCGCTGGGCTTTATGCTTGCGGCTTGTTGACCTTCTTTACTGTATTTAACATACCAGCAAAAGTAATGGAACAAGCAAGGGCAGAGCTTGCGGAGCGCGATAAAGCGGCTCAGACAAGCTGACAGCAAAGCAGGCGCTTTGAAGCAACTAATCATTATAGCTGCAAAAAATGGAACCTGGATGCAATACCAGTTCCATTTTTTTGTGCCTTTGCGAACACTTCAGCGCTAGCGGCAAACGATAAAGCTCTTTGGCTAAATCCAATCAAACCATCGTTAGAGAAAAGACAATGAGAATGTGAGCGCCCTTGTGGCTGTCGGGGGCGGCAGCAATGAATACAGGGCTGTCCTCGGGGCAATCGAAGGCATGCTGGAGTCCGCTGGGGACTGGCGCAGCCTCTTTTTGTGGCTGCGGGACCGGGGCCTGAAAGGCATGCGGCGCAATGAAGCTGTCCAAGGCCGCCATATGCCTCCAAAATGGCATGGAGGATACTTTTGTTTGCTACAGCTTCCCTCCAAGCCGCTGGCGGAAAAGGCCTATTTGTTATGCCAAAGTTCAAGGGCTATGATAAGGGGAAAAAATAGCTTCTCAAAACAACTGTTCTATCGAACATCTTACAGTGGAATAAAGAAAGTGCGCAAAACTCTTGGAAGAAGGCTTTGTCGACAGGCTTTTGGAAAGCATTGCTGCAGAGCCCGCCGGGGAAGGGCATGTGGACTCGACATACGAGAAGGCGCACCGCGCCGCTGCCGGGGCGGCAGCCTCCTCGGAAGGCCCAAAGGGGCAGGGCATCGGCTCTGCTCGCGGGGGCAGGGCGGCAAAGATCCACACCCTTGTTGATGGCGGCGGGAGGCCAGTGGCAATCCTTTGGACGCCTGCAAGCATGCACGACAGCAAGGCTGCTGTCCCGCTGCTTATCGACGCTGAATTCGAGGATGGGGCAAAAGTGGCTGGGGCAAGGCTTATGGCTCTGTGGGCATAAGAGCGTATCTTGAGGGCGAGGGGGCCGGGCTGGTTTCGCCTCCAAAGAAAAACGCCAAAAACCCGGAGCCTTACGACAAGGAGTTTTACAAAAGGCGCAACTTAATTGAGCGGTTTTTCTGCAAGCTAAAAGATTTTAGGCGCATTGCTATGCGCTTCGACAAGCTTCTATCGATGTTTGAGGCATTTGTCGCGCTAGCTGCTTTTATAATTTATTCAGGTTAGCGCTAAGGTTTATTTTTAAAACACACCCTAGCCGCATTATGCCATAAAATTATCCACTAAGAATTTTGGTTTTGAGGATGGCAAAAAGACCGTTCCGCTGAATGCGGCATTCCGTATATAAACCTGCTATATAATGAAAAAACGGCATTTTATGGTATCAATATGCGAAAATTGTAATGCCTCTATGTTGAAAGTGGATAACTGCAAAACTTACGTTTTCATTTACGAGGGAAAGCTGTATGGGCGTAAGAGGTTGGCGACGAGTGCAGTTCTTTGCCATGATTTTTAATACCACGGCTACAGAACGAATAACAGCCATGTTCGTCTTGTCAGCATGCACTCTTAAACAATACCCAACATACGCAGAGCAAACTATTTCCTTCTGACCTGGGGGCTTTACAGCGGTTCCATATCGATGGTGAAATTGCCACGATTCTTGAGTCCATTGTTGTCAAAGTGTAGAACACAATCTAAAGGAACTTAGAGCGGACATCCTGAAACAAAAGAGGGGCTTTGTTGTAATCACCAGGCAAGAGGGCACTCAGACAAACCTAAACCTGCACCTGAAAGATATACCATTGCAATAAAATTATCAATATTTGCAAACCCTTTTGCCCTTCGCTTTATGTCTTGGATTCGTGAATTAATGCTCTCAGAAATGCCTGCAGCCAAGCCTGTAGTGAAGTACTCGAGCACTCCCATAAGGTGGCTCTTCACTGTTTTGGCGAACGCCCTTATTGGCTCTAGCCTTGACCGGTCCGCCCAGCCCAGCCACTTTTTCAACATCATCTCTGCCTCATCCCTTCCAGGATTTGAGGAGTATATGTCCTGCAGAACCAGCTTCATCTGGTATGCCTTTGCAAGCTTCTTGTGGGTTTTCGTCAGCTCCTTCAGCAGCTTTTGCTGGTTTTCTGAAAGATCCTGCGGGTTCTTGAGCCATATATAGCGGGAGCCCTTCAAATCCTTGATGGCACTTTGCTTATGCTCGTCCCTGCGGACCTGGTCTAAAGCCTCGTTCAGGAGTTTCACCACATGGAACTTGCCAAAAGTGATTGAAGCGCCGGGAAAAACATGCGAGGCGCCAAGAGTGTAGGCTGGCGACATGTCCATGGATAGCTGGGTGATGTTTTCCACACTGCTGCCATGGAGGAGAAGCTCTCCAGCGATATGGCCTTTGGCTGAGCCCGTCTCGTCTACGCCAACCCTTGTGGCATCAGACATGTCTTATTTTTCGTAGGCTGCCTCGATATTTTGTGGATGATTGCCCAGAGCCTTGAGCCAGCCTCTTGCATCATGGCGCCTATTTTGCTCACAGGCATTTCCTTTGCCAAGGCAAGCACAAGAGCCTCAAATAGCAAGGAGAAGCCGCTGCGCGGCCTTGCCCATTCCGGGTTGTATGTGAATTGCCCGCAGTTGGGGCACTTGCAGCGGGGCATGCGCATCTCGATATAAGTCTTGAATTGGAAACAGCTCATGTGCCTCCAAACCTTTATGTCAGTGTCATTGGCTTTGCAGAACTCGTGGCAACAGGGGCATGCAAATATTACGCCTTCCTAAAGTCAACGTATAGCCTAAGCTTGTTGTCGAATAGGTCCAAATGCACCTTTTTTAGATCCAGCGGTTCTTCTATGTTTAAGGGCAGCAGTAAAGAGCCTGATGTCTTCGTCCATTACATTCCTCCAGAATTAGGCTTTTTGTTAATTCTTTCTGGAATGTATTATTTGCTGAACCAGTTATCGATATACGCTTACACGGCATTGTTCTCTAAGCCCCACAGATTCTTAGACCACAAATTTGCAATAGGCGACCAACTAGCTCTAGCCCGCATTGCAGGCATGTTAGCGCCCAAATACAAAAGTGGAATTTCTCAAACTCGGAGATGATTAACCTCAAAGTAAAAATGGCTAAACCAAGCTGCTAGCCAGGTTTTAGCCATTACTTATTAATTTGATAGTTGCAGCTTACAGGTCGACTTTGAGTTTTGCTTCTTGCAACGCCGCCCTGATTGTCTCTTTAAAAGCTGGCTGGCGTACATATTTTGCCCAAAACTCATGGAGAATGGCAAACGCAGCCTCTGAGGCAAGGGCTTGTTTGCCATAGAGCTTCATTTCACAGTTAGCCACAAGCAGCCTTGCCACCTTGTAGTAGCTGGACCGGTGTTTGCCGGACAATATAGCCTCAGACCTGTTGCGAACCTCAACCTCGCACCAATCAAACCATGCATTGTACTGCTCTTCAGTTATCTCGCCCATGTTGTCCTTCAAACTGTTGTAAACCTGCATCCCATCTGCCCCTCTTGAAGAATCATTTATAAGCAGTTTAATCATAGCAGCCTCTTGTGGGAAGCCAGCCACTAAGCCCATAAAGAACGGGAATAAAACACCTTTTAAGCTGCTTGACCAGCCTAGGCTTGTGTCATCAGTACTGACAATCTCAAAAACCCTATCGTAGTTGTAGTTCAGCAAATGTATGATGCAATAGTCCGCGCTGCGGGTCAGCCCTTCTGCCAGATCCAAGGATTCGATGGCGGCAGTGTTTGCTTGTTTGCTGCCCAGCTCGTAAACCGGCATATAGTTTTTCAGGTCTTTGCGGGAATAAAACCTCTCAAGAACAGCAAACGTGTAAGCCTCGCTATCCCAAAGGCTCTTAGCTGTATTTGCCAAGAGAGTGGCAAGCTCCTCCCGCTTTCTCGCATTTGCCTCAGTGTTGGCAAGCCCCTTTGCTGCCACCTGCGCTATCTTCTCCCCTGGCGTGTCTCTTGCAGCAAGCATTTCACACAAATCAAGGTAAACAGATGGCTCGCCCTTGCCTTCTCCCTCGCTGTAGCGCTCCATTACAGACATGTCATCTGACAAAACCGCAAGCTCTTTCACATATGCGAGCGATTTTTCAGGCGCTTGAGAACTAATGATGTCTTGCCATGCCAGATATACCGCTTCCAAGCCAGGCACGGGCATGCTGCCCGCTTCAAGGATATCCCTAAGCATCAATCGGTTGTATATTGTGTTTGAAAGGGCAAATATGTGCTCAAGCTCCTCTCTTAAACCTTCCTCGTTTGCCATAAGCGCGCTGTATGCCCTTAATGCCTTTGCCGTCTTGTAGTCAATATTAAGCAACCCTTCGTCAATCAGCGTAGTGATATAAAAAGCCCCAGTCTCGTTTTTCTCATGGCGGGCATCAAAATTTTCTATCACCTGGAACAACATCCTGAAAGCTTGGGCAGCCTCCTTGAATTGGCCCGTTGACAACAGCACTTCAGCCAAGTTGTAGCAGTAAGCGAACTCGTCAATAAAACCGTCGTCGCCGTCCAACACAAACCTTTCGCCAAACCAGCCTTCACCATCGTAATGGGCTTTAACCTTGTAATCATCAGTTTTGGCAAGCAATATCCGGATACGCCCCAAATCAGCCTGGGCTTTGGAGAGGAACCCGGAGCCAATATCTTGTCTTTCAGGATCGCTGACTATCACTTTTTTATTCTCCAAAACCAGCAAGAACTCTTGTTGGAGATCCTCGGGAACCTTGGATGCCAGCCTGCCAACAAAAGCCCTCAGCTCTTGTGGAGACTTTGAGCGAAGATGCAACTCAACCTGTTCTATAAAATCCTTCATAAATACCTCCCCTTGTATTTTGTATTATCAAAGGCTTCCAGCGATGCCATCTCTTCTAATTATTATTATATAGCATCCATCGACATTTATGGGACAATACTTGCTAGACCTTGCAAAAATCATATTTGATTTTGCCTTAGATGAGTATGGGCCAGTCAAATTTCATTTAGCCGTGCATTTGCCCAAAATTACATAAAGACAAAAAAAAGAAACAATGCCAAAATTAGATTCGCATTGTCGCATCAATGCCAGAAGCCAGCCGCTGGACCTGGCTGTAAACAGCTCTTGTAGCTGGTTTTATAAGTTGAATGTCTAAAAACAGCCTTTTATCAAATTATCAAGTTGCCGCGCAGTAACGAGAACTAAATGAATACACTGTAGCGCTAGCTTGAGAACAGACAACGTATGTTCAATCACTTCAACTTCGAATGCCCACTCATTTGCAAGTAATATCGCATATCCAGCCATCTAGCTTTCTCCTATCAATTTCTCTAATGCTAAACAGTAATCTTGCTCCATAATGCTAATCCCTTTATTTGGATAATTCTCAGCTTCATTTTTTGCCCTTTCCAGTAATAGCCTTGCTTTTTCTCTGTCATTATTTATGAAATATTCATATGCTGATGTAACTCTTGTAATTTGAGGGAGCTTTAGATTTAGTAACGGTTTTAGTTTCTTATCGATATAGATTTCCCTTGCCTTTTCAACGTCAAACCTATGTACCAAATAGTGGTACAAATAATCCATCAGTACGAAGTTTCTATAATAAGTGGGAAGTTTGTCTAAATCTATACGCTCATTTTGCTCGAAACTCTTATTAAATTCACCCTTGTCGTACAAACGAGCTGATTCTTGCATCACTATGTTGGCAACAAGAAAATTACTCAAATCCGCAAACTGGCTTAACGCAAAAATGCCATCGTCAAAATCCTGATACCTTTTTCCATTCGAAAGCTCACCGTTCACAAATAATATCAAAAATAAGCAATGCTTGGCTTCTTTTGATTTTAAAGCCATTGCCACGTTCAGACCATCATTTGGAGTTCCAAGGTTTAATGGTATTAGATTTAAGAGACCCATCAGAACATTAGAAAGTATGCCAGCCAAAAAAAATTCCTTATGGCTAAAGCCAGCTGCCAATGCAAGAATAAGCATGGCAAACCCTGCAACCAGATTCAATATCCCTCCCCCAAGATTGTATAGCACAAATTTGAACCTGAGCTCATCTCTAGAAGGGACCATAAGACACTGCCCCATTAAAACGCCTGTAGCCTTTTTGAATTTAATCCGTCCATCTTCCTTGTACCATACAAAAGAGAACAACCTGTATGAGCAAAACTCGTAGCCTGTGAACAAGCCAAAAATCAGATGGCCTAGCTCGTGGACCGGGATGCTGGCAAGTAAAAACATCAACGAAAATAACAAATATTTTATAAAAAAATCATTAAAATTCAAAACATTGCCTCCGTAATTGATAATACCCCATTAGGAATCAGGATGCCGCCAGGGGAAGATAAAACCTATAGCAGTGCCACTAATAGCATTGGGGGAAGGGGCGCCTTTTTTGTTTCTTAGCAGTCTTTGTTACAATTGAAAGCGGCTACTCTTTCCTCCTCACAGTCGATAAAGAGCAAAAAACTGCTTGATACAAGGGTATTCTTCGGTCATTGGTTGACAGCGAGAGCCCTTTTTCATTGTCTGGAACTATCAAGCCTGTGTGTCTGCGACATTTTCTGGCTGCCATAGCTACGGTGATGCACACCCGCTATCGGCTAAATTGAGTAATTGCCTAAGAGATCATCTTAACTCTACATCCTGCAATGTGAATGCCTGCTCGAATATTCTCATCGAGCATATCCAAGAGATGTCCTGACTGGCCTCTACATCGCTGTCGCTCCACCTGCCAACTCTTGCTTTTACCAGAAAAACGTTCTCAAAGGAGAACATCACAGACCTTGTGTCGGAGCTGTCGCCTGGAATCTGTGTTATATCTTTATGCTGTTCTTTCGGAAAACCGGTCTTTTGAAATCTGTAATCTGATTATTTCCACAACTTTCTTTTCACCTTTTTCTCCAACTGTTTTACAACTTCTTTTTTACACATGATAACATAATTCTGCAATTCTTGAAAAGTTATTAACTGGCTCCAGCACAATGCAATCTATGAAATAACAAAGGAGCATTTACTATTTGGCGCAAATTATTACTGCCTTATACTGGGTTATGTTTTCATGAAAGCAAGATGCCGCTAGCGGAAATTTAGTACACACCAACTAAGAGGATGTTTAGTATCTCCTCAAAAGAACTGAAATAAATGACAATACAAACATTTGGCAAAATGTGCTCAAGCGCCTTTCGCAAACCTTCCACAGCCTCCGGCAATTATCAGCCCATCCGAATGA
>Ga0082212_10002171_pt1 | contig 28884 bp, 23 predicted proteins | sample TergutNt197P3_FD_71548 | JGI IMG/M metagenome (GOLD analysis project Ga0082212, IMG submission 71548) | Neocapritermes taracua P3 segment gut microbial communities from Petit-Saut dam, French Guiana - Nt197 P3 | ecosystem: Host-associated > Arthropoda: Insects > Digestive system > Gut ...
TATCATTATATTTCTTAGTATGTTTTATATTATTCTAACATTATCTGCATATTTCTTTATGTTTATTATTCAAACATTAACTCCCTCAATTTCTTGCAAATTTTTTATTATTCAACATTATCAAATAATTATTCATTATATTATTTTTATAGTTATTATTTCTTCAAATAAGTAGATTTTAACTCATTAACTAACCAATTTGGTGCTTCACTAGTAGGAATAGTCAAAATTATATCTTCCATATTATTTATAAGATATGGAACATTATCTCTTGGAACTTCTATTAACAATAAATATTGAACATCAAGTTCAGCTAAATTAGATTGCCTTTCATAATTAGATAATTTCAATCCATAGCTATTCAAAAGTGACGAAATTCTTTTTTCATCATACCCCCCAGAAACAGATCCTCTAATCATCTCTTCAACATTAGTAGAAAAAGATTTACTATTTTGAGCTTGGTTTGTATTATTTCCATTTATTGTTGTTTGTGATTTAAAATAATCAGCAGTGATTACTCCACTGTCTTTTGACCTCATTATAGCTAATACTGTAGAACCACTTATATCTGGAGAATAAGTTTGACTAGATGATTGTAAATTAGAGAGTTTTTGTTGATTAGGCTCTTGATTTTTCCCATTTTCATTATTATCAATACTTGATTCATTAGTACCATTACTGCCGACATCACTTCCATTTGTACTTGAATCAGAATTTGAATCATACGAAGAACTATCAGAAGACTGGGATTGAGAACTATAATCAGCCAAAAAATAAATATCAACAATACTTCCTGTAGATATCAAACCTGCTCCAGCTTGTAACCTAGATATTAAAATAGGAACAGCTACAGTATCTGGTTTTTTAAAAACAATATTAGCTAGAACAATAACATCATTTTCATTTACAAAAGATTGAGCATCTTCTGTATACATAATAATATTTTTGTTTCCTCCATTTGGACTAGTGGAAGAATTATTTTCAATAGAACCAGTTTCATAACTTATCATTACTCTATTAAAATCGTCTTTTGTATTATTAATTTGTTTCGATTGATAATCTCGCCATGAAGCCGTTGCAGGACGTATAATATCAATAGTATTTACCTCTTCTGGAGAGGTAGCTAAGTCAATTTCAGAATTTAAAGTTAAAACATTAGAATCAAGAGCTAAAGGTCCTTTAAAAAGAGAATTTAATTCATTTAATTTATTATTTTTAGCTGTGGACAAATCTTCTTGATATGGTTGATAAAATAAAAAATAATAAGTAGAAAATAATATAACTATTAAAATTAAACCGAAGATAGCTGCACCGAAAATTGTTTTTGAATCATCATCCTTGGAAATTGAGTCTTTAAATTTTTTTATTAAATTTTTATCTAATTTAAAAACGTCTCTAAAATCAAGTTTTTCAGTATTTTCTTTTTTCATCCCATTTAAATTTCCTAATTTATCGTTTAATGGGTCAGAATTTATTAATTCATGTTTATTTTCTAGTGAATCTCTTGATTTACCAGTATTATACTTGCTTAAAACAATATCATTATCTATATTATTCTTATTATTATTTATAAATTCATTATCATTACTATTTAAATTTTTAAAATTATTTCTATCAAGACTTTTGAGATAATTTTCATATTTAATTTCATCTTTTGTAGGTTCAATTCTTCGATAATATTCATCATCAAAATCTTCTTCAATTTTATTTATAAAATCATTATTATAATTCTTTAAATTTTTATCTTGATTGTTTTTATAAACATTACTATTGTTCTGGAGATATTTTTCATTTTTAATCTTATTTTTAGAATTATTAGCATTATTGCCTGTGGTTTTATTTTTATTATCTTTTTCTTTAGAATTATTCGCCCTAACACCAGAAGTTTTATTTTTATTATCTTTTTCTTTAGAATTATTCGCCCTAACACCAGAAGTTTTATTTTTATTATCTTTTTCTTTAGAATTATTCCTCTTAACACTAGAGATTTTATTTTTATTATCTTTTACATTAGAATTATTAGCCTTATTAACAATTATTTTATTTTTGTTATCTTTATCTTTATTTATTAATATTAAATCATCAATTTTATTAGATATATTAAAAATAAGATTTTTAGCACTTTTTAAACCACTTCCAACTTTTGCACTACCATTAAACTTAATGAGTTTTTTATAATTCGTGCTAATAACTTTTTTTAGTCTATTTAATTTTATTGTTTCATTTAATTTTTCTAGCTTAAATCTAGAATTCTTTTTATTTTTATCTTTTTTCAAACTATCAAACCCCAAAAAACAGAATATTTGGTTTATAGATGAAAAAAAGCTAAATTGTTATCTTAAAGTTTAGGATATCAAATTATTTTAAACTACATTGAAATGCCTTATTAAATCTACCACATAATAATTCAACTTATAATATAAAAATTCAATTTATAAAATGTAATAATTCAACTTATAATATAAAAATTCAATTTATAAAATGTAATAATTCAACTTATAATATAAAAATTCAATTTATAAAATGTAATAATTCAATTTATAATATAAAAATTCAATTTATAAAATGTAATAATTCAATTTATAATATAAAAATTCAATTTATAAAATGTAATAATTCATTGAACAAACCTTTAAAAATATATATCAATGTTAAGACAAAAACTGCAGTAGCTGGGATATTGATATTAAAGAACATTATTGGATAAGGAATAAGAATAAGTATTGTCAATATAGCAAATACAATTAAAAGCTTTGGATTATTTAACTTCGAATATTTAATATTACTTATCATTAAAAAACCAATAAGCACCATTAAAATCATTGCTAAAATTATATCAAAGAACCCAGTTAAGATAAAGGAAGATAAAAGAATTCCAGTAGTTGGAATTGGTACTCCAATAAATCCTTCAAAATCTAATTTATCAGTAATAACATTGAATCTAGTGAGGCGTAAAACCCCACAAATAACAACAAATAATGCAACTATAACTAACAAATAATAAAAACCTGAGAACTGAGTAAATTGAATAAATTGAGTAAATTGAGGAGATTGTTCTGAAACTATTTTACTAAACCCTGAATTTCCAATGATAACATTTCCAACACAATATAAAAGTATTCCTGGAGCAACACCAAATGAAACAACATCGGATAAAGAGTCGATATTCTTTCCAAACCCATGTTCATCTATCCTAGATAACTTTCTAGCTACCCATCCATCTATAGAGTCAAAAATCAGTGCAATAATTATAAATATAGCTGAAATTGTAATTTGGCCATTAATTGCCATTATAATCGACAAAAATCCAAAAGACAAATTCAACAATGATATTAAATCAGGCACTGCCATAAATCGTCCTATTTTAGTTTCTTTTAATTCCATGTTTTGACTCCTAATAATACTTTAATTGTACTTATTTATTAATATTTGCTTTTAAATGAGATAAATATTGTTGTATGATGATAATATTTAATTGTAACTATAATTTTCTTAAATTATAACAAAAAAACTATGTCAAATAAATATTTGTATTTTGAAGCAATAATTTAATACCATATCAATTGTTTTAATAACTTTAATAATTATAAATAATTTTGTAATTTATTATTAAATTTTATAATTTTATAATTTCTTTATAATTTAATTATTATAATTTTATAATATTTCTTTATCTTTTTAATTTTATAATTTCTTTATAATTTAATTATATAATTTTATAATATTTCTTTATCTTTTTAATTTTATAATTTCTTTATATTTTATATCTTTATAATAATAATTAATTAGTACTAAATTTATATTTTATTTATAATTTTATAAATAAATACAAATTTTATATATCTTTTCTAATATATCTTTATTGACAAATTAATTAATTAAATTATCATTACTTGATTAAATATAAACTAATTATAATAATAAATTATTCAATAATATTTAATTTAAGCATATATTATAATATTGTCTATTATCCTTATATTTTTTTATGATATATCCATTTATCATCAATTTAAAAATCATTAAAAATATAAAGAATAAAATTAATAAATAAATAATATAATATAAAAAAAATAATTAAATAATAAAATAATTATTATTGTGTCATTTTAGATTAACTTGGTGAATGAATGAATGTTTTAGGAATAGATGAAGCTGGAAGAGGCCCTGTAATTGGCCCCCTTGTTGTGGCAGGTGTTGTGATTCCTGATGAAAAGATTCAAATACTGGAAAGAATGGGTGTTAAAGATTCTAAAAGATTAACTCCAAGTCGAAGAAGATTATTATCTCGAAAATTAAAAAATATGTTTGAATATAAAACTGTAGAGATAACAGCTAAAGATATTGATAATTTAAGATCAAAAGATGTGAATCTTAATGAAATAGAGAAAATAGCTATGTTGAAAATTATTGATAACTTAGATACTGATTGTATAATAATAGATTCTGTTGATGTAAAACCAAAACGATTAGAAGGCGAAATAAAATCTATTACAAAAGATATAAAAGTCATTGCTGAGCATAAAGCAGATGATAAATATATACAAGTAGCAGCCGCATCTATAATAGCTAAACATGAAAGAGACATGGTTATTGAACAATTAAAAAAAGAATACAGAAAAATTGGAGAGATTGGGTCAGGTTATCCCAGTGATCCTAAAACAAAGAAGTTTCTCCAAAATTTCACATATGATGAAATGCCAGAAATTGTTAGAAAGTCTTGGCGCACAGTGCAAGGTTTTAAGAACAAAGAAAACAATAAATAATCATATGAATACAGAATTTATTCAAATATCAATGAACATGAAAAGATTAAAGCTCATCTCACAGTTAATCATTCACAAAAAGAATATGCAAAAGGTAAAATTCATGTGAATACTTGTGAAAATTGACATTCATTGCTCAGGCCATTTTTAAGAATGTTTCGAGGAGTGTCAAAAAAGTATTTAAAGGGTTATGTTATGATTAGCCAATATTTCATAAATTATAAAGAAGATGCACCAGATAAAATTCTAGAAACAATAATAAAAATGTGAACTATTTCAGATGCATGAGCGAATTTATTTAATTAGTATTATTTTTCTCTTTTTGGAATTTAATAGCCATATTGTTAATTTCATCAATGGTTTTTCCTTTCCATAAATCTCTTTGCCATTCTGTATAGTCAAAATTATCTCTTTTAACAAAATCTATAAATCTTTCTGCATCGACAAGCCCTAATTTTTCTACTAATACATTCATAGCTTCCAATCTTAAAACAGTTTCGGATTTCAACTTAATTCCTCCAGACGAACGAAATCAATTGGATTAATAACTTTAATTTCATCAATATTCTTTTTAATTAATTTATAATCAGTTGTTATGAAGTAAGAACATTCACTGATTATAGCACATGATATATGTATAGCATCTTTTTGTTTAATACCTATTTTTTCAAGTTCTTTTGCTTTTTTTGTTATTTCATCAGAGTAGTCAGAGAAATAAACTGCAATTTTTTCCCATTTCTGGATGTAGTTCTTTATTTCTTCATATGGATTACAATAATTTTCAAAATCAAGAATATATGACCAAACTAAATCATATTCTCCTTGACGAACCTTTTCTTGAATAAGTAACTTTGAAAGAGATTCTAATTTTATTTTCATCAAACTTTTATCATCAAAAGGTCTGTTATAACAACATGTATCTAAATATATTCTCATTTAAATCTCCTTTCATGATATATCAAATAATAATTAATTTTTTAGTAAATTTTTTACAATAATTATGTAATCATATTTATTTTTAATGATTTATAAATTTTTGTAGTTTTTATGAATCAAGCAATATTTATTATAGTAGTTTGACAAATTATAAAAAAGAAATTGAAATATTTCATAATATGAACTTTGAGTAAAAAAATTAATATTAAATGTATAAAAAATAACAAAAATATAGCTATTTTTTGTATTATATATTAATCAAAAAGTATGTCAAAAACAAAGAATAATCAATCAGTTTCAAAAGTAGATTGTTAGAAAGTCCTGAAGACCATACAAAACTATAAAGATAATAAAACTGAATAGTTTGAAAAACAATATGAAAAAATTAAAAAATATATTAATTAAAAATTAAAATTAAATTTATAGATTTAAATATAAAATTATATAAGAAAATATAAAAAAATATAAAACTAGTAAAAATTATTATTAAATAATTAATTAATAAAAAATTATTAAAAAAAATAAAAATAATTAAAATATATTAAAATAATTAAAAAAATAAAAATGATTAAATGATTAAATAAATATATTAAAATTATTAACAGAGGATACCATGATAGTTGAATTTTTTACAGACGTGTTTAATATTATTTTTGAGATATTTAATAGTGGAGGACTCATAACTTATATAATTGTTCTTATTGGAATATATGGATTTATAACCTCTATTCAAAAAATACTCTATCTTAGAGCAATAAGTAAATTAGATACCACAGAAATTATGGGGACCGTGACAGTAGCTATGAACAGAGGAGGAGCTATTGAAGCTTTAAAATCAATAAGCCAATACAAAAATCCTGTTTCTAAAATTATATCAGAAGCACTGAAAATAGGATATAAAAATAAAACAGAAGTTGAAGAAGGAATGGAACAAGTTTTTATCGTTGAGTTAAGTAAGATGACTAGTGGTATTAATACTCTTAAAACAATAATTGAACTTGCACCATTTTTAGGCCTTATTGGAACAGTTATTGGTATTTGGATGACATTTAAATCATTAGGAGTAAATCCTGATAGTGCAGCTATGGCAGAAGGTATTTATATTGCACTTATCACAACTATTGTTGGATTAGCTACAGCTATTATATTATTACCTCTTAACACTTATATTAAAAGCCTTATTGATACAGAAATGGATAAAATTGAATTAGCTAATAAAATGACAAATTGGAGTTATGCTGTAGCTAAAATTAGAGTTGAAGATAAAGTTCCATGTGCTTTAGAAGCATTGAAAGACGCAGATGGAATTGTAAACACAAGAGAAATAGTAGATCAAGATTACGGAAGAGCTAACATTCAAGTTTCATTTAAACCAAGCATGCTTGAAAAGAGTATAAACAATATCATATTAGAAAAATGTGATGTAAAATCTGAAATAACTGAGAGTAAGTTAAAGCAATAACATAATCACTAAATGATTTAAAAAGTTATTATTTTATATGAAGGAATTAAAATGGCATTAGATATTAAACGACATAGAGAGCAAATAAGCAAAACAAAACCTGAATTTAACCTTGTTCCTTTTATTGATATTCTATTTACACTACTAATATTTTTAGTAGTAAGTAGTAGTTTTAATAGTGCAGGCATAGATGATGCTACAGATAATGGTGCAACAGGAAAACCTAATTTAACTGATACAACAGGAACCTCTGGATATTATTTATTACCTGTAGCAGGCTTAGAAAAAGTAATTGTAAATGGAGAAGATATGTCTTCACTTGTTAGAAATCATGCTATAGCTGTTCAGACGAAAGTCATTGATGAAGGAGAAATTAATATAAAACCAAGAGAAAGAGTGATAATCATTACAACCCCTCCAGGTATGACGCCACAAGAAGCAGTCCGTTCTCCAAATTAAAAATAAAAAAATTATAAAAAATTTATTATTTCTTGTTATAGATTGTATATAATATAAAAAGTTTATAAAATAAAAAAACAACAATCAAATAAAAAAAACAAAAAAACAAATAAAAAAATTATAAAAAAATACTAAAAAAACAAGAAAACAAATAAAAAAATTATAAAAAAATACTAAAAAAACAAGAAAACAAATAAAAATACTAAAAAAAATTAAAAAATTATACAAATTTTTAAAATAAAAAAATATTAAAAAAAACAAATGTAAAAATAAGAGGTAAAAACATGTATTTAGGAAGAATTGTATCAGTTGGAATGACATCAGAAAAAAAGCCATTTATAGCATATAGAGTATCTAGTCGTTCATTTCCAAATAGAATGGCTAAAAGTTTTGAAGGTAAAGCATCTATTATTCCAAAAGAAGGATATGAAAAAGACATATTTGAAAATGCATATATAGCTTACAATTGTGTTAAGATTGTTGGTGATGTGGCTATTGTATCTAATGGTTCACATACTGACGTTATAGCTGATAAAATATCTGTTGGAATGAATATTAAAGATGCTATGGCGCTTTCTCTACTAGCTATGGATTATGAAAAAGATGATTATAATACTCCTAGAATAGCTGCAGCTATAACCTCAACTACTGATGAAGATAGCTATGAAGCATATATTGGAATAGTAACTGATGGCAAAGTCTTAGTTGAAAAAGTGGATTATGAAAAAGCTGCATTTATCTCTACTTATGAATGCCAATCACCTGAAAAAGTTGAATTTACTGCAACAGACTCTGCTTCAGCTGCAAAATTAATATTAAATGAAGGAGAATTTGAAAAGTTCACAAATCCAGTAACTTCCGTAGGATCAGTATTTGATGGTGAATGGAAAATAGAATCTATTAATTTGTAAATAATTAATACACTTTTATTTTCATTAATTATTTTTATATATTTTATTTATAATTTATATTAAATATAAATAATTTTTTTAAAATTAATATTTAATTAAATAACTTTTATATAATTTATATTAAATTTAAATAATTTTTTTAAAATTAATATTTAATTAAATAACTTTTATATAATTTATATTAAATTTAAATAACTTTTTTAAAATTAATATTTAATTAAATAACTTTTATATAATTTATATTAAATTTAAATAACTTTTTTATAATTAATATTTAATTATGACTTAATTTTTGTAAAAATTTATATTTTTTAAATATAATTTTATTAATTTATAATAAATTATTATTTAAAAATTTTTATATTAAATAATATTTTTATTATTTATTTATTGAATTCATATATTAACTTCAAAAATTATTTTAATAATGTATTATTATCTAAAACCATATTATATTGAATATATTATATTAAATATAATATATTGAATATAATATATTGAATATATTTAAGGAGTTTAAGATGAAATTAGAGTTATTAGGATTAACAGAAATCCCTCTAGTAGTAGAAGGAGATAATATTGGTGATTTAATATTATCTTCATTAAAAAATCAAAATATTGAATTAGAAGAAGGAGATATTTTTTTAATAGCTGAAACTTTAATATCAAAAGCTGAAGGTAATTACATTAATTTAAATAAAATAACTCCTAGTCCTAAAGCTAATGAATTAGCTCAAAAAACTGGAAAAGAAGCTGAACTTGTTGAAGCTATAATTAATGAATCAAAAGAAATCATTGCAGTTGGACCTGATTTTATAATAAGTGAAACAAAACATGGTTTTGTTTGTGCAAATGCAGGAATTGATGAATCAAATGTAGAAGATGGTTTAGCTACCCCTATGCCAAAAAATCCCGATAAATCAGCTGAAAAAATATATAATTCCCTTAAAAACGAAGCTGAAGGAAATTTAGCTGTTATAATAACAGATACACAAGGCAGAGCATTTAGAAACGGTGCCGTTGGTGTAGCTATTGGATGTTATGGAATTTCTCCTCTGTGGGAGCGAGCTGGAGAAAAGGATCTTTATGGTAGAAAACTTGAAACAACTGAAGTAGCTGTTGGAGATGAGTTAGCAGCTGCAGCATCTATTCTAATGGGTCAAGCTGATGAAGGGATTCCAGTAGTATTAGTTAGAGGATTTTTAAACTTTGATAAATTAAAAAATCAAAAAACATCCATAAAGTCATTGTTAAGAGAAAAAGAATTTGATGTTTTTAGAAAATAAATAAAAATAATGTAGACTATCAATATTTCATAATTAACTGTATTTTAATGGTAAAAATTTTAGTTCCAATAATTCCATGAGTTCGATTCTATCCCATAGGATGTATAATATTACTTAGCTAAACTTAACTTTTTTATGTTTAGCCTCACTAGTCAGCTAAAACTTAAAATAAAAATATAATGCTTTTGTGTTTTATCAAGTAAAGAGAGAAAGATTATGTCAGAATTTGAAAAATATATGGATAGATATATAGAAGCTGAAACTGAAATTGAAGAAAAAAAAGCCTTAATAAAAGCTTTAAAAATAGCTGAAAAAAATAATAATATGGGAAATATGGTTAAATGTCATTTGAAATTAGCTTACAACGAACTATTTTTAGGTCATAAAATAGAAGCAATGAATCATCTGTTTTGGTCATTTAGAAATATAACAGAAGAAATTTTATACGATGATGAAATATATTATGATTTAATATGGAATAGTAAATACATTACTGTTCTAGCTAGACTATTATATGATGATAAAGAAGGAATCAAAGAAATATTTGAATGGGTCAAAAATCTTTATGAAACAGGTGGACAAGAATTAAAACCAATGTATGGAATTTTAATTGATTATTACTGCCACGGCTTAGATTTAGGCTATGATATGGAAGATATTTTTAATAAATGGAAAAAAGTTAATAATGAATATTTTGATGATTGTGATGCTTGTCTAAAGGATAGTGAAATTGATTATTATTTAAGAGAAAAAAACTATAAAAAAGCATTTGCTTTAGCTGAAGATTTTGATAAAGAAAAACTTTCATGTGATGAATCTCCATCTTTAACTTATGCTGAATTATTATATCCATTATTAAAAGAAAATAAGTTCGCAAAGGCATCAAAATACTGTGAAAAATCTTATAAACTTTGTAAGAATAATTTGAATTTAATTGGTGGAATAATAAAAATTATTGAATATCTTGCAATAATAGATATCGAAAAAGCTTTTGAAATATATTTAGAGCACATTGATTTGTTTAATCAAATTGATAGTGATTATGGAATGTTAGAATTCTGTTTTGCTAGTTATATATTATTTATCCAATTAAGTAAAACATCAACCCAACTAATAGTTCCATTTGATAAAAAAAATGAGATATATAATACCAATGTCTTAATAAACCATTTTGAAAATAAATATCAAGAAACAGTGCAAAAGTTTGATGAAAGAAATGATAACAATTATTTATCCGAATATTTTAAAGAAAAAGAGGATTGTTATCTGAATATTAATAACATCTGGAGAAAATAAAATGGGAACTGAATTTTTAAAGATAAAGGAAGTAGATGAAGCGAAAGAAATAATTGGAAATCTGTTTGATGAACTTTATCCTCTAAAATCAGATATTGTTTCTATTGAAGATAGCTATAATCATGTGACTTTTAAAAATATTATTAGTTCAATTGATCTTCCCCCATTTAATCGTTCATTAATGGATGGTTTTGCTGTAAAATCAGAAGACACATTTGGAGCTAGTGATGAATCTCCTAAAATTTTAAAATGTATAGATAGTATTGAAGCAGGTTCATTTAGTGAAAAAATTGTTAAAAATGGACAATGTATAGAAATAAGTACCGGAGCCCCAATTCCTGATGGAGCTGATTCAGTAGTAATGGTGGAATTTACTGAAAGGTCATCTGAAATTGGAAATTCTAATGAAGATAATGATTATAATAATGAAAAAGAGGATATTTACATTCTAAAAAGTGTAGCTCCAAATCAAGATTTAGCTCTTAAAGGATCAGATATAAAAAAAGACAAAATACTTTTACATGAAAAAACTAAACTTAGCCCTGATAAAATAGGTGTTTTAGCTGCACAGGGAATAAAAGAAATAGAAGTATTTAAAAAGCCAAAAGTTGCAGTTATCTCTACAGGTAATGAACTTTTGTGCGAAAATGAAGATATTAGCTATGGAAAAATCTATGATGTGAATAGTATTGCAATAACAAATGGTGCTAACTCTAATGGTGCTGTTGGGGAAAATAAAGGGATAGTAAAAGATAATTATCAAGAACTAAAAGAAAAAATAGAAGATTCACTTGAAAATTTTGACATTGTAATTTGTTCTGGTGGAACCTCTGCAGGTGTTGGAGATGTTTTAAGACATGTTTTAGATGAAATTGGAAAAGTTATCATTCATGGAGTTTCTGTTAAACCCGGAAAACCAACAATTATTGGAAAAGTAAATGAAAAACTTGTTATAGGTCTTCCTGGAAATCCTGTCTCAGCCCTGATTATTTTTTATGTATTTATAGTTCCAAATATTCGAAAATTAGCTGGCATGTCAGAAGAAAGTGTAGAAAAATCTAAAGCTATTTTGAAAAAAAGAATTCATTCTCCAAAAGGTAGAATGCACTACAGTTTAGTTCAACTAAAAGATAATTTTGCATACCCAATAGTAAAAGATTCTGGTGCTATCACTTCATTAGCTGACGCTGATGGATATATAAAAATTCCAAAAACAACCGAACTTGTGGATGAAGGAGAAAAAGTTGAAGTTATTCTTTTTAGATAATTATAAATAAAATTTTCTCTTATAAATAATTATAAAAATATATAATATAAAAATAATTTATACAAAATTTATATAAAAAAATAAAAAAATGTATAAAAAATTTATACAATTGAATACAAAAGTTATACAATCGAATAAAAAATTTATACAATAAAAAAAATTATCATAAAATAAAAATCAAAAATATAAAATAATTATTAAAAATAAAAAATTTTAATTACATAATAATAAAAATCAAAAATAAACAAAAAAGGTGTTAAAATGGAAATAGAAGATAAGATTATTGAAGATTCAAAATTAGCAATTATTAATTATAAAGGAAATGTTGAAGATATGGGGATTCTTCTTGGTAAGTTATTAGCTTGGGCAGAAATCAATGAAATTCAAGTGACTGGAGCTCCATTTGCAATATATTATACTATGCCTGAAAACACAGCTGCTGAAGAAATGATTTATGATATGGGCATTCCAGTATCACAAGAAGTTGAACTTTCTGATGAAGATGAAATAAAAGTTGTTGAACTTATAGAACATAGAGTTTTATCTATAGTACATAAAGGATCTTACAACAATTTACCTAATTCTTATAAAGAAATGGTTGAATATTCTATTAAAAATAATTATGATATAATTGGTTCTCCTAAAGAAATTTACTTCAACAGCCCTCATGATGTTCCAGAAGAAGAACTATTGACTGAAATCCAATTTCCAGTTATAAAAATGTGAATTTTATATTCATTTTTATAGTTTATAAAAGAATTTTTTATAATAATGAAAGGATTTTTATATTAATAATTAAAAGAATTTTTTATAATAATGAAAGGATTTTTATATTAATAATTAAAAGAATTTTTTGTAATTTTTAAAAGATTCTTATTTTTTTAATTAATACTTATCATTTCCCTCTTTCTTTAATTATAATAGAGTATATAAAATTTATATAAACTTACAACTCATACTTTTTAACAAAATCCTTCTCTAATTGTTTCCATATCTCATGTTTATTTAATTTAGAATCAAGAATTTCTACTAATTCTTCCATCATGTCTGTTTTTCCAAAGTTTACGAAATAATCATGAGATAATATACTCCAACTATAATACTTTTCTTTTTCATCAATAGGATTTGCTAAAATTACCATTAACTCTCCTCTTAAATCATTGAAAAACATTCCTAAACGAATGTTTTCTCTAGCTATTATTCCAATTTCTATTTTATCTTCTTCAGTTAACATAATACCCCTTTTTGAATAATTTATCTGTATTTAATCAGCATTTATTTTTTTTGATTATTATTAGTAATATATTTTTCAACAATTTCCTTAAAGGAATCAGCTATATAATCTCTTTGTTTTTCACTCATCCCATAAGTACTACATTTAAACCATTCAGTTTGTCCTCGTTTTATCCCAACAATTTTTCTTGATTTTAATTCTTCATAAAGGAAAAATCCTTTTCTTGGATGAATTTTAGAAATTTCATGTAAAACAGGAGTATCAAATCTAATAAGATCATGATTAGTTGGTTTTATTCCAATTTGTGTAATTCCATCAATTTTTTCTAAGTTTTCTGTAAATTTCCTAGTGAGTTTTACTTCCACATCCCATTTACTGACTCTTTCTTTTACATGAGGAAAAGAAGCCATTAAGGTAGCTATTGGAGCACCTCTACTTGTACAACCCAACATTTCAACTTCCTTTTTAACATGCCTTGGAGAACGTTTTAGCATAGTATCAGCATGTTCATGTTTCATCCCGAGAACACCAATAGGACCTGAAGCAGCCATGCTTTTATGTCCACTACCTACAACAAAATCTATATTCCAACCATTTGCATTGATTGGTAATCTTCCCATTGAATAAGCACAGTTTAAAAGAGAAGGAACTCCTAGTTTATTACATATTTTACCAAATTCATTGGCATCAGTTAAATTACCATAATTACCATCAACATGAGTAAGAACAGCTAATTTAAGTTTATTTCCATAATCATCAATAGCATTTTCAAGAGTTTTCTTATAAACATCCATTTCTATTTTAAACTCAGGATATGGAGAACTTGGAACTTCAATAATTTCAAGACCTGCTCGCTCAGCAGCTAAATGGGTTGTATAATGCGCATTACCATCAACTACAATCACATCCCCAGGATTGCAAATTCCATGCATAACTGCAAATTTGCCTTCACGAGCACCATGAGTGGTTCTAACATCATCAACATTTAAAAATTCAGCTAAATCATCTAAAAATCCTTTAATAGAAGGTTTAGCTATTTCATCCAATCTTCCAGCACAGTAATCACATACACTATACCCATCTCCAAAATCATATAGTGCTTCACGGGCTTCTTTTGGAAGAACTCCTCCTCTTTGGAGAGGATTTAAATTAAGGTTTTCTCTTTCTACATCTCGAGTAATATTATAATTTTGGCATTCCATAATTTTCACCTAAGTAAACCAATAACATAATAATAACAAATTTAAATAAAAATATATTAAAATATTAATTAAAAAATTTAATTAAAAATATTATTAATATATATTAAAAATTTAATCTAAAAACTTTATTAAAATAATAATAAAAAATTTAATTAAAAATATTATTAATATATATTAAAAATTTAATCTAAAAACTTTATTAAAATAATAATAAAAAATTTAATTAAAAATATTTTTAATATATATTAAAAATTTAATCTAAAAACTTTATTAAAATAATAATAAAAAATTTAATTAAAAAATTAATTTGTAAAATAATTAAAATAATAATAAAAAAGATAACTAACAATCATAAACATCAAGCAATAACTCTTAAATCTTTACATAATATTTTAGGAATAATACATGAACCATATTGTTTAATTTCACTTTTAACACCTTCACAATTAGTCAAAGCATTGAAAATATTTCCAGAAATCATTGCTTTTTTAACAGGTTTTGTTATCTCACCACCTTCAATTAAAAATGCATTGTTAGCTTCTACAGAAAAGTCTCCAGATATAGGGTTAGCTGTATGAGCTCCTAATACATCAGTAGCTAAAAATCCATTATCAATTTCAGAAATACTAATTTTTTCATTAAAATCAAAAATAACATTAGATGGACTTACAGAAGGAGTACTAGCATAAGATCCTCTAAACCCATTAGAAGTAGAAACAGTATCTTCATCATTTGCTTTTTTAGCAGTATACATATCATATATAAAACTATTTAATACCCCATCTTTAACAAGTACAGTTTTTTTTGATGGAGTGCCTTCACTATCACAAGCACCTGAATTAAGTCCACCAACAAATGTACCATCATCATAAATAGAAAGGTTATTATCTACAATCCTATCTCCAATCTTATCTTGTAAAACAGAACGCCCTCTTTGAACATTATCCGCATTAAAACCGTTGATAAAAGTACTTAAAAGACCTACTCCTGCATGATAATCTAAAACAACATTCATATCCCCAGTATCAATATTAACTCCACCAATAGAATCTTTAGCTATTTGACATGTCTCTTTAGCTAATTTTTCTCCATCAAGATTGAAAAGACAAGAAGATACACCATCATAAGCTGTAGATTTTTCCCCATCCTTTTCAGCATTAACAGCTATAAATGATGAAAATCCTGTGGATTTACTATTTGCAGATACACCATTCGAGTTAACAATTAATCTCTCTTGAAATCCTGCTGAAAAGCCTCCTGAAGTTGGTTCACATTGTTCTTCTTCACAAGTAGCGATAATTGATTTTAAAAAATCAGCACATTCTTCTATATCAAGATTTTCAAATTTAGAATCAAAAACGCCTTTTACTTTAGCTAATTTTGATTTTTCCCCAAAAGCGAAGTTTTCATCTTTTTCATTTAATTTTCCATTTGAATAAGCTTTTTGGGCTAAATCTTCAATTTTTTCTAAATCTGAAGTATATGCAAAACCTAATTTATTACCAGTAATGACCCTGATTCCAATTCCTAAATTAATTTCCTCTTTAATAAATTCAATATTGTTTTTTTGAGCATCAAACTCAAAGACTTTCTCTTTTTCTATATAAATTTCATAATCATCACAATATTTTGAAATTTCTTTTTCTGCTTTATCTGATATTTCAAATAACATATACTTCCTCATATTAAAATGATATAATTTTTATTAATCTATTGATAATATATAATTTTATGAATCTATTAAATTTTTATATGAATTTTAATTAATCTATATAAAATAATATAATAATATTATAAATCTATTAAATTGATATAATTTATTATCTATAAAATTCATTATTTATTTAAAACAAATTTTTCAATAGCTTCCTTAACACCATCACCATATTTATTCTTACAAACATAATCAGCTATGTCTTTTAGACTTTCATCTGCGTTAGCTACAGCTACTTTAAATCCACATACTTTTAAAAATTCAATGTCGTTTTCACTATCACCAATAGCTAAAATTTCATTAAGTTTAAATCCATGTTTTTCGGCTACTATTTTTAGTGAAGATCCTTTATTAATCCTATTGTCAGTTATATGTATTGCAAACTGAGTATCATATATTTCAGCTGAAAAATCTTCTGGAGATTCTTTTAATATCTTTTTTAAAGTCACCTCATCAATTGTTCTATAAATTGCAATTTCAGATAAACGACTATTTGAATCATCTACTTTTTTAAGATTAACTTTAGAATTAATATAATCAAAAGCTTTTAAAACCTTATTAAAATCTCCTAAAACCTTAATTTTTTCAATACCTTCATCATCAATTTCAGAGATTACTCCACCATTTTCTGCAATGATTCCACCTGTAGCTCCAATTAATGTAGCTGTTGCATAAGCATAGAAAAAAATGTTTCCTGTAACAATTATTGTGGGAATTCCTGCATTTTCTCCATTTCTTATAGCTTCAATAGCACTTATACAAAGTTTTCTATCTTTATCAGTTATAGTTCCATCTACATCTACAGCTATTGCTTTTATTTTTTGTGTTTTCATTGAATCATCTTATAAAAATATACAATAATTATATTAATATTAATAAAAATTATATAAAAATATTTTTTAAATTATAATATTCTATAAAAAAATAATTTTTAGATTATTATTTTATATAAAAATAATTTTTAGATTATTATTCTATATTAAAATATTTTATAATTAATAATTATTTTATATAAAAATATTTTTTAAATTATAATTATTATTATATAAAAATATATACACATTTATTCTATTTTATATAAAATTTTTAGATATAATTATTCTATATAAAAATATGCAAATTTATTTCAATATATATAAAATTTTTTAAATTATAATTATTTTATATAAAAATATTATAAAAATATTAAAATATTATATAAATGTTATATAAATATTTAAAAAAATTATATAAAAATATTAAACAATATTCATCATATTCCATATCTATGAGCTATATTGCAAGTACCTTCTTTACTAACCATACAAGCACCAATAGGATTCATTGGATTACATTTTGTTTTAAATAGTGTGCAATCTTCTGGTCTAGCTACACCTCGAAGTATTGGTCCACAAATACATCCTGTAGGGGCTTCTTTAACATCTTTTACTTCAATGTCAAATTTTTCTCTTGCATTATACATTGAAAACTCTGGTTTTATTTCTAAAATTGAATCTGGAATCTTAGGAAAACCTCTCCATTCACGGCTGGTAATATCAAAAACTTGCTCAATAGCTTTTTGAGCAAGTAAATTACCTTCATCTTTTACTGCCCTATTATATTCATTATCAACTTTAGCTACACCTTGTTTAACTTGTCTAAGAATCATATAAACAGCCATTAAAATATCAAGAGGATTAAATCCAGCTACTGCTTGAGGAATATTGTACTCAGTTGAGAAAGTCTCAAAAGGTTTGGTTCCAATAATTGTACAAACATGTCCAGGTTCTATTAATGCATTAAGGTTAGTTTGACCAGAATCAATTAAAAATTTAAGTGCTGGGGGAATCAATCTATGAGAAGAAAGAACTGAGAAGTTTTCAGGAGGTTCGTTTAAGATTTCTGTTGCAGTTGTTGGTGCAGTTGTTTCAAAACCTGCAGCTATAAAAACCACTTCATTATCAATCTTTTTAGCTATATCTATAGCATTATTAATACCATATACAATACGCACATCAGCCCCATCAGCTTTGGCATCTGCAAGAGACCCATTAGAACCTGGAACTCTTAACATATCTCCAAAAGTAGCTATTGTAACCCCATTATCAATGAGTTCTAGACTTTCATCAATTTCACGTGCAGGAACACAACATACTGGACATCCTGGTCCTGCAACAACTTCTACATCACGAGGAAGTAATGTTCTAAGACCATTTTCCATGATTGTATGTTCATGAGATCCACAAACATGCATGATTTTAATTGGGGTGGCTAATTTTTCTATCCTTTTTATTAATTCTTTAGAGAGATCTTTAATTCCAGTACTCATTCTAACACCAAAAAACACTGCTTTTTAATTATATAAAAATATACAAAATTTTAAAATCTTTAAATCTATAAAATTTATCTATGAATATTCTCTAACTTTTATAATATATAGATGTTATTATTTTTATTGTTTTATAAAAATATATACAAATCTAGTTTACTATATATAAAAATAATTTTTTAATTATAATTATTCTTAAAAAAATAATTTTTAAATTATAATTATTTTATATAAAGATATTTTATAAATTATAATTTTTATATAAAATAATTTTTAAATTATAATTATTTTATATAAAGATATTTTATAAATTATAATTTTTATATAAAATAATTTTTTAATTATAATTATTTTATATAAAAATATTTTAAAAAAATTTTTTAATAGATATAATAAAAAGTTTATAATATAAAATATTATATAAAAATTTTTTAATAAATATGAAAAATGAATAATTATAAAATAATAAAAAATTGTTTAAATAATTATAATAAATAGTTATTTAATATGTTTATAATAAAATAATAAATAATTTTAATAAAATAATCGATATTAATAAGTATAATATATAAATAATTATTATAGACAAGTATAATATATAAATAATTATTATAGACAAGTATATTATATAAATAATTAAACAATAGAAAAATATAAAAAAGTAGGTGATGCTTTGAATTATATTATTGAAACAGACAATATTACTAAAGATTTTGGTAATTTTAGAGCTGTGAATTCAGTAAATCTTAAAGTTCCAAGAAACACAGTTTATGGAGTATTAGGTCCTAATGGAGCTGGAAAAAGTACTTTAATATCTATGTTATGTACCATTCTTCCACCGACAAGAGGAACAGCTAAAATAAATGGTTATGATGTTATAAAAGAAGCTAATGATGTCAGACGTTCTATTGGTATTGTTTTTCAAACAAGAGCTCTTGATGATATATTAACTGGTCGTGAACATTTAGAAATGCATGCTGCACTATATGGAGTACATCATGATATAAGACAAGATAGAATAGATGAGGTTCTTGAATTAATTGCACTGGGGAAAAAAGCTGATGAATATACAAAAAACTATTCTGGTGGAATGAAGAGGCGTCTTGAAATTGGAAGGGGTCTTATACATCATCCAAAACTTTTATTTTTAGATGAACCAACATTAGGTCTTGATATTCAAACCAGAGAAAGTATTTGGACTTATATTGAAGATTTAAAAAATAACATTGATATTACAATACTTTTAACTACGCATTATCTTGAAGAAGCAGACAGTCTTTGTGATGAAATATCTATTATAAATAAAGGTGAAATAGTAAAATCAGACAGTCCTAAAAATCTTAAAGAAGAAATGAAATCAGATACGATAATCTTAACTTCCCCAGAAGTTCAAAAATTATGTGGTATAATGGAAAATCAAAGTTTTGTTCATGACATGATGAAAACTGATGATGAAGTAAAGATTTTAGTTGAGCGTGGAGAAAACTTAATTCCAAAAATTGTTAATTTAGCTGAAACTAATAATATTGAAATAAAATCTATTGAATTAAGCCATCCAAGTCTTGAAGAAGTATTTGTCAAATATACTGGAAGGAAAATTAGTGATACAACAAGAGATTAAGGAGAGATATTATGAGTGAATTTGAAGGAATATATACAATCTGGTTAAGAGAAGCTAAAAGATATGTCAGATACAAATCTAGAATTGTTACAGCTATTTTTACACCTCTTCTTTGGTTACTTGTTTTTGGAATGGGTCTTGGAAGTGCAATGGGTGGAGGAATGTTTCAAAATATGCCTGGAGGATATCAATCTTTTATTTATCCAGGAATCATTTCTCAAACAATATTATTTACTTGTGTGATGGCAGGTATTGGAATAATAATGGATAAACAATATGGATTTTTAAAAGAAATAATGGTAGCTCCACTATCAAGAGCCTCTATAATCTTTGGAAAAGCTATAGGAATAAGTACTGGAGCAATAGTTCAAGCTATAATCCTGTTAATACTATCATTTATAGTCCATGTTAGGATGACACCAGAAATATTCATCGGAGCTATAATTGTTTGTACAATAATATCAATAGGATTTTCAGGACTAGGGCTGCTTATAGCAACGTTTATGGACAGTATGGAAGGATTTAACCTTGTTATGAGTTTTGTAATAATGCCTATTTTTCTTTTAAGTGGAGCATTATTCCCTATAACTAATTTACCTGATTGGTTAAGTTCTATAGTATATATCAACCCATTAACTTATGGTGTTGATGCACTACGACATATTATACTAACAAACTACCATTCTGTCATACCTTTAGAAATTAGTTTAAGTGTTATTACTATATTTGCTGTAGCTGTGATATTATTAGCTGCATTTATCTTTACAAAAAAAGAACAAAGTTTAATGTAGAAAGATAGTAATACATAAATGAAAGATTATCCTAATTAATGAGGCATACCTATTAAAGAGAAATCTTAATAATTTAAAGATAATAAATAATTTAAATATGATTAATAATTTATAGATAATAAATAATTTATATATGATTAATAATTTAAAGATAATCCTAATAATTTATACTAATAATAAAAGGATTATATTATAGAATTGTGTTAAAATGTATAAAAACAATAGAATCATTGTAGTAATACCTGCAAGAGGAGGTTCAAAAGGAATTCCTCGAAAAAACATACGTTTATTGGCTGATAAACCATTAATAGCTTATTCTATTGAAACAGCTTTAAATTCAGCCTATGTGGATAATGTTGTTGTAACTACTGATGATGATGAAATTAAATTTATATCTGAACGATTTAATGCTGTTACCATCAAAAGAGATGGTGCATTAGCTGAAGATAATGTACCACTTGATCCAGTTATTTATAGTGCTGTTAAAAAAATAGAAGAATCAACAGGGCAAAAATATGATTTCATAATTACAATCCAACCTACTTCCCCTCTTTTAAAAGTTGAAACATTGGATGAATCTATTGAAAAACTTTACAATAAATCTAATGACACTATAATTAGTGTAACCGATGATAGACATCTTAGTTGGGGTTGGAGTGAAGAAGATAATAGCTATTATCCATTATATGAAAAAAGAGTTAATCGCCAATATTTACCAAAAGCGTATAAAGAAACAGGGGGAATATTTGCAACTAAAAGGGAATTTTTAAAAGAAAATTCCCGCCTTGGTAATAACATTAATCTGATTGAGCTATCAAAACATGAAAGTATTGATATTGACAATTATGAAGATTGGTGGGTAGCTGAAAAGATCTTTAAGAAAAAAAGAATTATTATAAAAACTGATGCTGATAATGAAATCGGTACAGGTCATGTTTATAGAGGATTGAGTATAGCATCAAAATTAGCTAACCATGAGCTAATGTTTCTTTTAGATGAAAATAAAAAGCTTGGGATTGATATTGTTGAAAATCATAACTACCACTATTTAGTCCATAAATCAGTGCTAAGTAAAAATTTTGAAAGTAATAAAGAATTAATAGATGAAATAGAAGATTACAATCCAGATATCGTAATAAATGATATTTTAAACACAAGTGAAGAATATATAGCTAAATTAAAAGAAAATGGTTATTTTGTTGTGAATTTTGAAGATCTTGGCAATGGTGCTGAACTTGCAGACGTTGTTTTTGATGCACTATATGAACATCAAATTCCTTCAAAAAATGTTTATTCTGGATATAAATATTATATTCTAAAAGATGAGTTTTACTGGCAAAAACAAAAAAGCATCCAAAAAGACGGTAAAGTTGAAGAGATACTTTTAACTTTTGGAGGTACAGATCCAAATGATTTAACCAGAAAAACCTTAAAATCATTAATAAAAACTAGTTATGATGGAAAAATTACAATTATATTAGGTCTTGGATACAAAGATAAACTCGAAATAAAAGAAGAATTTGCAAAATATTCAAATATTGAAGTATTTGAAAATGTTAAAAATATAAGTGAATATATGTATAAAGCTGATTTAATTTTCACATCAGCTGGAAGAACTATGTATGAAATAGCTAGTATTGGAGTCCCTTGTGTTTGTTTATGCCAAAACGAGAGAGAATTAACTCACACTTTTGGAAATGCTGAAAATGGATTTTTAAACTTAGGTTTGGGAAAAGATCTTAAAGAAGAAGATATAATTGAAACTATTGAATCCATTTTGAATGATAATGAGTTAAGAAGAGAAATGAATAAAAGAATGTTAGCTATTGATTTAAAACATGGTTTTGAAAATATCAAAAAAATTGTTAAAAGTAAATATAAAGATTTTGATAAAATAAGTTAAAAAAATAAACTTAATTAAATTTTGTTAATGTTTATTAAATAATAATTTTTATTAAATTTTGTTAATGTTTATTAAATAATAATTTTTATTAAATTAATTATATATTAATATAATTTTAAAATATTATTCAATATAATATATAAATATATAAAAAAATAATTTTTATAAAAATAAATAAATTTATTTAATTAATAAAATATGTATTGGAGTGCTAAAGGATGTAGAAACTAAAAAAGTGACTACAAACCATCAAAAAATATAAGCACGCCATATTTATTTGCTGATACAATTTTGTATTCAGCTTTTAAATAGAGTATCTTGCACGACACCTATTATAATATGTCTTATTATACTATATAAATTTTGTTAAAGTTCAAAATGTTAAATAAGAAAAAGAAAATATTATATTTAAATAGATTATATTTTAAAATAATAAATTCAACTAATTTCATTAATAAGGGATTCTCTCTTTCATACTAATGGGAGGAAATGAAAAGATAACCTATTCGGAAGTACAAAAAATAAATACTCCAATATACTTACTTTTAGAACCTATCTAACTAGGTCATAAAGGATGCATGAAACGCCTAAAAAAATATAAACGCTCCCAACAAAGAGATAAAACATGCAATCACCTCCTTCATCAGAGGAAGTATAAAATGTCGTGCATACTCATTTAACTTCCTAAAGTTCAACTTCTAAGTTACATCTTTTATTTAAATTTAAGATTAACATTAGTAGTAAAACTGAAAGAGGAAATCCCAATATAATAATATAATTCCATAATATAAAAATGTTATGATTTTTTAAAAAATTAGTAATAAGTCAATTAATAGAAAAATGTAATAAACAAAATTACATAAACAAAAATTAACTAATAATAACTTTATTAAAATAAATAAAAATCGACTAGGAGATTCAAATGAATATATTCCCAAATAATCCCTTTTTAATAGCTGAAATTGGAGTAAATTACTATGACATAGCTAAAAAAGAAAATATGTCCAATATAGCTGCTGCAAAATTAATGATAAAAGAAGCAAAAGTTGCTGGAGCAGATGCTGTTAAGTTTCAAAGCTACAAAGCAGATACAATTGCTTCTAAAAATTCTCCAGCTTACTGGGATTTAAATGAAGAACCTACTGATTCTCAATACAATTTATTTAAAAAGTTTGATAGCTTTGGAAAAGAAGAATACAAAGAATTAGCTGAATATTGCAAAGAAATTGGAATTATGTTTTTATCAACACCTTTTGATTTTGATTCAATTGATTATCTAGATGAATTTATGGATGTTTATAAAATATCCTCATCTGACTTAAGTAATATTCCTTTTATAAAAGCTATAGCTAGAAAACAAAAACCAGTAATTTTATCAACAGGAGCATCAACTATTGATGAAGTAAAATTAGCTATAAAAACTATTGAAGATGAAGGAAACAGAAAAATTGGATTGATGCACTGCGTATTGTCTTATCCAACTGAATATGAGGATGCTAATCTCTTAATGATTAAATACTTAAAAGACAATTTCCCTAACTATGATATTGGTTTTTCAGATCACACAAGACCTGATGATAAAATGCTTGTACTTACAACTGCTTACTTATATGGAGCTAATATCATTGAAAAACATTACACTCTTGATAAAACCTTAAAAGGAAATGATCATTACCATGGAATGGATCCAAAAGACATAAAAACATTTAAAGACAATGTCAACTTTATAAAAAAGATAAATGGACAATATAACAAGGTTCCACTACCCTGTGAAGGAGAATCCCGAAAACAAGCAAGACGTTCCATTGTAGCAAATCAAGACATAGCTATTGGAGAAGAAATTAGCGAAGATAAACTAACTTTTAAACGCCCTGGAACAGGAATATCTCCAAGTGATTTAGATAAAATTATAGGAAAAAAGGCAAAAATATCTATAAAAGAAGATGATTTGATAAATTATGATTATTTAGAATAATAAGTTGATTTATTGATTTATCCAATTTATTATCAATATAATTATATATAATCATACATAATTATTATAAAATAATGTTATCATAAAAATAATTAGGGACCACTCCTCTTTCGTACTAATGGGAGGAAATGAAAAGATAACCTATTCGGAAGTAAAAAAAATAAATACTCCAATATACTTATTTATCTACCTATCTAGACAATAGGCAATAAATGATAAATGAAATGCCTAAAAATATATAGACACTACCAATGAAAAGGTAAAACATATTATCACCTCCTTTATTGGAGGAAGTATAAGATTTAACGTGGTTAATGTTTCCAAACTTCCTAAAGTTCAACTTCTAAGTTTCATCTTTTATTTGATTTAAGATTAAACATTAGCGTCAAATCAAAAGAGGAAATCCCAATATAATAGTATGCTTATCATAATATAAAAATGTTATTATTTTATGAAAAATTAGTAATAAGTTATTAAATAAAAAGAGGATTAACAAGGAATAGTGAAAAGTAAAAAGATATATAAAAATAGTGGTGTACCAAAGGTTTGTAAACGAAAAGTACTACAAACCATCGAAAAATTTGCACACCAAATAATTTAACGATACATATTGTATCTGGTTTTTAAAAACACAACCACGTAAAACCTAATAATAAATATGTGTTTTTATATTATATAAATTTTGTTAAAAAGTCTAAACTGAAAAAAAGTAAATAATATAAATTTATATATAAATATTAATTTTTATAGTTTAATAAATTTTATAAAATTCAACTTATAAATTTTTTAAATAATAACTTTTTGTTCTATTTCTTGATTTTATTAATATTAATAATAATAAAAATATAAAAAAATTATATTTATAAAACATTAAACAAAATTTATAATATTTATAAAATTATAAAATTATAAAATTATATTTAAAACAATTATAACTCTTTAATAAAATTATAAAAAAATAATAAAAAATAATGTATTGACATATCTAAATATGTCAATATGTAATTTTATTATATATTAAATAATTAATAAAACAAGCATAAAAATCCAAAGTTCAAGAAAAGATAATATGTCAGAAATAAACAATAAAGAAAAGCAAAAATCTGTTAAAGAAGTTTGTGATATTATTTTTTCACTAGAAGAAAAATATGACCTTAATCATATGAAAATTCAGGGAGTTTATCCATGGCAGCTAGTAAGAGTATATGTTTACTATGAAATATCCAGAAAAATTGGAGTTTTTGGTTCCCCACAACAAGGAAAAGTAACCTTAAAAGATAAAATACTTTCATTTTTACCATTTATAAAAAATAGCTTATTTTCAAACCCATTAAGTGGAAACTATCATAAAGATATATTAATATTTGATCATCCAAGAAAAGTTATCCACAATGAAAAATATGAAGATATTTATAGCTATTTTCTAATTGATTATTTTAGTAATGCTGAAAATAAAACTAAAAACAATACCACTAAACATATGTTTGAAGTTATTGAAACACCATATCTAAATAAACATTATACAAAAAAAGAAAATTACATTAAATACAATGACAAAATCCTACTTGGTTCATACATAAACAAAAAACTAACTAAGCTAAAATTTGAAACTGATGAAATAGATAAAATAACAAATCTCCAAAAAGAACTTAATTCTAATTTTAATATTGAAATAGATTTATTTAATATAATAAAAACCCATATTCTTGATTATAAATACCTATACAAAAAGTATGATAAACTTTTCAAAAAAAGAACTCCAAAACATATTTTTGTAGTTGTATCTTATGAAAATAAAGCTATGATGGGTGCAGCTAAAGACAATGGTATTGAAGTTATAGAGTTACAACATGGAACAATAAGTAAATATCATCTAGGTTATAACTATCCAAATCCTTACGATAAAAATCTCAAATATTTCCCAGATAAAATTTTAAGCTTTGGAGAATATTGGAAGAAGATAGCTAATTACCCAATTGATAATGAAAATATTATATCTCTTGGTTTTCCATATTTAGATGAATCTATTGAATCTTATACTGACAATAAAAAAAACAATAATCAGATACTTTTCATTTCCCAAGGAGTTATAGGGAAATATTTATCTGATTTTGCATATAACTTAGCTAAAGAACTAAAAAATTCAAAAGATAAAGGAAAATACGATATTATTTATAAATTACACCCTGGAGAATATTCTAATTGGGAAAATAATTATAAAAATCTAAAAAAAGCAAACAAACTATCTAATTTTACTGTGATTGATACTAGTGAGATTTCATTATATGAACTTTTATCAAAAAGTGAGTATCAAGTAGGTGTTTTTTCAACAGCTATTTATGAAGGGCTTTTGTTTAATTGTAAAACAATTTTAATTGATTTGCCTGGTGTTGAATATATGGATAGTTTAGTTGATGCAAATTATGTTAAAAAAATAGAAAATCCTGGTGAATTTATCGAATCGATTCGTGATTTTAATATAAATAGCTATGACAAAGACTTCTTTTTTAAAAAGTATGATAAATCTATTTTAAATGAAGAATTAAAATTTAAAAATTTAAAAGAATAAAAGAATAAAAAAATAATTAAGAAAATTCTAATTTTAATGATTTGAAAAAATTATAAAAAAATAAAAATATAAATAAAATTTAATTAATCCATTCATAAAAGATTTAAATTTCTATTTGGTTTTTTCATAGAAATTATAACCCATGGTAATTCCCATTACTCCTCCCTGATTTTCTAGGACATAATCTTTATATTCATCAGGATATATTTTATTTGTATATATACGTATATCAAACCCAGTTTTTGTTGAAGTAAAATTTTCAATAGTGTTTGTGAATTGGATTTTGCCTTTAGTAGTAACCGCCCAATTTCCTTTTTCAACAGCATAACCTGGATCAATATAAGATGAACCCACTGCAATAGTATTGCGAGTATAAGTTCCATCAGCATTGAAAACGTATATATCTGAAAAAGAAGAAGTTATATAAGAATAAACCCCAACCAGTTCTTTTTCATTTGTATTTAACACTCTGTTTGAGCCAGTATTAGAAACTGAGTTCCCTTTTTTCCATTGAGCATAAACTTTAACGTTTTTAGCTGGCATTTTGGTGTTTGTGCTGACTTTTGTTCCGCCTGTTTTAGCTGTAAACCAACCAGTAAAAGTATAGCCAGAACGTTTAGGTGTTGGTAATGTACCATAAGCCAATTTATTTCCTACTTTTTTGGAATTTGGACTTACAGTTCCTCCATTAGCATCAAATGACAATGTGTATTGTTTTGTCCATTGAGCATAGTATACTACTTTCTTTTTGATTATTGTTGATTTTGAAACTTTGGTTCCGCCTGTTTTTTTGGTGTACCATCCTTTAAATGCATATCCTGCTTTTTTAGGTGTTTTAGGAAGAGTTCCTATTTTAGCATTTTTAGTAGTTGTAGTTGTTGTGGTTTTGGCTGTTCCTATTTTTCCGCCAGTGGCATCCCATTTAACTTTCACTTTAGCTGAAGAAACAGCTTGCACTGAGCTTAATGCTACTGTAACCATTAAAATAGCTATGATAGCTATAAGAATCGTTGAAATCAGTTTTTTTGTTTTCATAACAATATCCTCCATTATTTTTTCATTATTTTAGAAAATTTTTTTTATAAATATATAATATATAATTGTCTATAAAAAAAAGTTTAATTAAATATTATATGTTTATATTATTATAATAATTGATTATATAAATTTATTGATTAAATAAA
>Ga0082212_10002172_pt1 | contig 28883 bp, 25 predicted proteins | sample TergutNt197P3_FD_71548 | JGI IMG/M metagenome (GOLD analysis project Ga0082212, IMG submission 71548) | Neocapritermes taracua P3 segment gut microbial communities from Petit-Saut dam, French Guiana - Nt197 P3 | ecosystem: Host-associated > Arthropoda: Insects > Digestive system > Gut ...
AGGGGTTACAGGCCCAAGCGGGTCAGTCGGACCCCAAGGAGCAATAGGGCCGGGAGGCCCGGCCGGAGCGGAAGGCCCTATGGGACCGGAAGGCCCTATGGGATGTCCGGGGCCCCCAGGGGAACAAGGCTCTCAGGGTGAACAGGGACCCCAGGGGGATCAGGGCATTGTCGGTCCCACCGGACCCACCGGTTCCGGAGACACCGGCCCCACCGGGCCCACCGGTCCCGCCGGAGCCGCCGGCCTCACAGGTCCCACCGGTTCCGGAGACACCGGCCCAACCGGGCCTACAGGTCCCGCCGGAGCCGCCGGCCTCACAGGACCCACCGGACCCACCGGTTCCGGAGACACCGGCCCCACCGGGCCCACCGGGCCCACGGGAGCTGCCGGCCTCACAGGTCCCACCGGAGCCGCCGGCCTCACAGGTCCCACCGGCCCCACCGGGCCCACGGGAGCTGTCGGCCTCACAGGCCCAACCGGGCCCACCGGGCCCACGGGAGCCACCGGCCTCACAGGGCCCACCGGGCCCACGGGAGCCGCCGGCCTCACAGGTCCCACCGGCCCCACCGGTTCCGGAGACACCGGACCCACCGGGCCCACAGGTCCCACCGGAGCCGCCGGCCTCACAGGTCCCACCGGCCCCGCCGGTTCTGACGGGGCAACCGGACCCACAGGGCCACCCGGGCCTACCGGACCTGCCAGCGGCCCCACCGGGCCCACTGGGGCTACCGGACCTGCCGGACCCGAACAGGCTTTTCTGTTCCTATGGACTTCTTTAGCACAATCCCTCAGCCCGGCACCGACAGCAGGCGCACAGGGAACAGCTGTCACGTTTACCGACTCACTTGCCAAAGGCACCGCGATAACATTTACCTCGCCAACCAAAATCAATATCCTGGAAACCGGCTACTATTGTATCAGCTGGGAAGTGTATAAAACAGGATACGATACAGCGTTTGCCCTCTTTTATGATCAAGGCATACCGGGGCCAACCATGATCCCCGGCAGCAATTATGGTGCCATGTCACATGATGAAATCATTCAAGGCCAGGTGATCGCGCATTTGACAGAAGATGATATCTTAACAATGAACCGCATTGATGATCTTGATCTTGTCCAGGAAACCATCAGCCACATCGGCGGGGGAACATCCGTAACCAGCGCTTCCATCATTATCACGAAAATCGGCTAAACCAGGGTCGGAGTCCTGGGTTCCTTGCTCGCCCTTCATAAGATTATCGGAAAAAACAGAGCACCGAACCCAGCCCCCACTCCAGGATCCGGAATATAGGATGCTTGCGGACACCCAGACGCCCCTAGTACTCCGCCGAACGCACCGTCCGCGGAAAAGGAATCACATCCCGAATATTGCTAACCCCCGTAACATACATAAGCAACCGCTCAAATCCCAGCCCGAACCCGGCATGAGGCACCCCGCCATAACGACGCAAATCCAAATACCATCCATACCCCTCCGAAACCATACCCAACGCCTCGAACCGCCGCTCTAAATAATCCGCTCGCTCCTCACGCTGGCTGCCGCCAATAATCTCGCCGACCCCCGGCACCAACAAATCCATCGCCGCCACCGTTCGGCCATCATCATTCAACCTCATATAAAAAGCCTTAATATCCCGGGGATAATCCGTTAGAAACACCGGTTTCCCAAAAACCTTTTCCGTCAAAAACCGCTCATGCTCCGACTGCAAATCCCGCCCCCACGCCACCGGAAACTCGAAATCCTGCTCCGACCCCAACAACATCTCTACCGCTTCCGAATAGCTCACCCGAGCAAAATCCGCCGCCAGCACCCCCTGTAGCCTCTGAATCAGCTCCTTATCCACAAACTTCCCGAAAAACGCCATCTCCTCCGGACACACCACAAACAACGATTCAATCAAAAACTTCATCATCTCTTCAGCCAAACAGCAGACATCCTCCAGCCCGGCAAACGCCACCTCCGGCTCAATCATCCAGAACTCAGCCGCGTGCCTCGCCGTATTGGAATTCTCCGCCCGAAAAGTCGGACCAAATGAATAAACCTTCTTGTAAGCCATACAAAAAGCCTCGGCATTCAGCTGACCGCTCACCGTCAAATGCGCTTCCCGCCCAAAGAAATCCTCTCCAGACTCTTCGCCCCCTCGCAAAGTCGTCACCCGAAACATTTCCCCGGCACCCTCAGCATCACTGGCTGTAATAATCGGTGTATGTACACAGACAAACCCCCGCTCCTGAAAAAACCGATGTACAGCAAAAGTCAACACCGACCGCACACGAAACACCGCCGCAAACAAATTCGTCCGCGGCCGCAAATGGGCAATCGTCCGCAAAAACTCAACACTGTGCCGCTTCTTCTGCAAAGGATAATCCGATGGGCACAACGTCACAATCTTCAAAACCTCCGCCTTAATCTCAAAAGGCTGGTTCGCCCCCGGGGAATCCGCCAATACCCCCTCCACCCGAATCGAAGACCCCACACTCAGATGAACCACATCAACAAAATTCGGCAAATCATCCGCAAAAACAATCTGCACATTCAAAAAACAGCTCCCATCATTGCACTCAATAAACCCAAAATCCTTCGAGGCGCGCACCGTGCGCACCCAACCTTCCAGACACACCTCGGAACCTACCAGTTCCGAACCCTTCAGAAAGATCTCTTGGGCCGTTATGATCCTTGACACGCCAATATCCTCCTCGTCTGCATGGGTATCACCATAAACAGAGTCATCTCCAGAATTAGCCTTCCCCCCACCATCCACGATCATTCTCTCAATCATTCCCCGTTACATTTGTCTTCTCGAATCCGCGGCGGCGGCTTTGGACCGAAAAACTGATAAAAGTGACATTCAATGCGGCCGTTATAGAGTTTGCGGCTCTTATCCCAACGCCGTCCGATCAGATCCTCCGTCCTCTCCAGAGACGTTAAAACATGCAGCGACCAAGTCGGCAAACCCTGTAAAGCAACCCCCAGATCACGGTAAATCTCCGACACGTCCGCAATATCAAGCGCATCAGCGGCCAGCCGCAGACCATAAGGCGGATTAGCAATCAAATGTCCATAAGAAAACCGCGAACGGACCTCCCGCGCAGGTAACCTCTGAAAAAACACCTTTCCCTCGACCCCTGCTTCCCGCGCATGTTGGCGGGCCAGACTCAAGGCAGACTCATCAATATCCGAACCATAAATCAAACACTTCTCTTCCCGAACCAGATCAAGAGCCTCCTCCCGAGCCCGGGCCCAGATCGACACCCCCGCTCCCACTTCAGCTCCCGCGCCCACTCCCGCTCCCGCTTCTGCGCCCACTCCCGCTCCCGCGCCCACTCCCGCTCCTGCGCCCACTCCCACTCCCGCGCCCGCTCCCGCTCCCGTTCCCACGCCGGCTCCCGCGCCCACTCCGGCTCCCGCGCCCACTCCGGCCTCCGCTCCCGCGCCCGCGCCGGCACCCAGTACCGGCCAATCCTCAGCCACAAAAGAACGCCCCAGCCCCGGCGCCCGGTTCAGAGCCATCAAAGCAGCCTCAATAGGAATCGTCCCTGTCCCACAACACGGATCAATCAACGCCCGATCCTCCCGCCAACGACTGAGCCGTATCAAAGCCGCCGCCAATGTCTCCTTTAGCGGTGCCTCCCCGGTCAGAGCGCGATACCCCCGTTTATGCAACCCTTGCCCGGATGTATCAAGACTAAGAGTTACCTGATCCTTCAACAGAGAGAACCGGACGGGAAACAGCGGTCCATCCTCAGGGAACCAGGAATTGTGATAGACTGACTTCAGCCTCTCCACCACAGCTTTTTTGATAATCGACTGGCACCCCGGCACACTATGCAATTGAGACTTAACCGAACTACCGGTCACCGGAAATCGTGCGTCCCTCCCCAGCCATGCTTCCCACGGCAGATCCCGTGTCCCCTGGAACAGCTCTTCAAAACTCTTTGCCGAAAATTCTCCCAGAACAAGCAGCACCCTGTCGGCACACCGCAGCCAAAGATTACATCGGCTAATTGCATCCAAAGGCGCTTTGAAAACCACTCGCCCATTCTCAACACAAGTATCCCCATACCCCAACTCCGCCAACTCGCGTGCCACGAGTGCCTCCAAGCCAAAAGCCGCTGTCGCGATAAGCTTTACACTAGACATCAGACACTCCCCTCATTTATTATGTAACCCTCTCAATCTACGAACTATTCTAACACAAATCCCCCTGTACCTAAAGATACTGAAATCTCCCACAATCAAGTGACAGTCCGCAGAATCTATACATATGTTAATTTACAGCTATCGGCAATCGCCTGTTTTCCTCTAGTCGCTTAGGTTGCAACAACATCAAAAAAAACAACAAAATCCACATTCTGAATCCTGAATACTGAATACTGGATACTTGCGGTCGAAGACCGCATTAGAAAGGAGAATCTATAATGTATGAACAACAACTGTCCCCCCAACAGATGCCAACACCACAGAATAAGTCTCCCAACAGTACGCCATCAGGGGGCCATAACCTGCCGCCCATGGGCTCTGTTCCACCCGGACACCAAAACCGAATCCCCATGAACCCAGATCAGCCGGGGCACCATATCCTGCCGCCTCTGCCGTACCCCTACAATGCTTTGGAAGATATCATAGACGAAAAAACCCTGAGGATCCATCACGACAAACACCATCGAAAATACGTTGAAGATCTCAACAAAGCCGAACGCGCCTTGCAAACGGCTCGAAACAGTGGAGATTTCACCTTCATCAAACATTGGGAGAAAGAAATCGCGTTCAATGGATCAGGACATATTTTGCATAGCCTTTACTGGACATCTATGTGTCCGCCAGGCTCAGGCGGGCAGCCCCAGCCGGCAACGCAAGGGTATCTGAATCGGGATTTCGGCGGGGTCCATAACTTCTGGGCGCAGTTTTCAGCCGCGGCTAATGCTGTGGAAGGATCAGGCTGGTGTGTGCTCGGTTACAACCCTTATTTCCGATCTCTGGAAATCCTACAAGCAGAAAAACACCAGAACCTCACCCAATGGGGTATCCTTCCCCTCTTAGTCTGCGATGTTTGGGAACACGCCTATTATTTGAGCTATCAAAACGATCGAGCTAAATATGTGAAAAGCTGGTTCAACCTGATCAACTGGCCTGAGGTTGAAAGTCGATTAGCCGCTTAGTCGCTTAGTCCCTTACGGACGCGAAGCGTCAAAAAAGAACAAGAAAATCCACATTCTGAATCCTGAATACTGAATACTGGATACTTGCGGTCGAAGACCGCGTTAGCACCATCGCCTCTATCGCGCTTCTTGCAAAGCACATCCCCGAAAAGCCTTAAAAGCCGCTTCCACCGTTCTCGCCAAAGCGCCGTCATCGTGAGCCGCTGAAACAAACAGCGCCTCAAACTGCGAAGGGGGCAGATATATCCCCTGCTCAAGCATCAATCGGAAAAACGCGGCATACCTCACCGTATCCGCCGAACTCGCCCTCCGGAAATCTCTGACCCCTGCATCCTTCTCCGCATCCTCCGCATCCTCCCCCTCAGCCCGATCATCCGGCAGGAAGAAACAAGTCATAAGGGAACCGATCTGATTAATACAAACAGGCACCCCCGCCGCCCGGGCCCCTTGACGCCACCCGTCCGCCAAAGCTGTTGTCTTCGCCGCCAGCGCCTCATAAAACCCACTCACCGCCAGATTTTCCAGCATAGCCAACCCGGCCGCCACAGCCAAAGGATTCCCGGACAGCGTCCCGGCTTGATACACCGGCCCACTCGGCGAAACCATCCGCATAATCTCCCTTTTACCGCCGTAAGCGCCGACAGGCAGACCCCCGCCAATGATTTTGCCCAAACAGGTCAGATCCGGCATCACATCATAATAACTTTGGGCGCCCCCATATCCCAGGCGGAACCCGCTAATGACCTCATCGAAAATCAGCACAGCGCCGCAGGCATCGCACAACCGGCGAACCTCCTGCAAAAATCCCGGCTCCGGCAGCACAAGCCCCATATTTCCCGCAACAGGTTCAACAATAACAGCGGCAACATCCGTTCCGGCCTCCGCCAACACATCCTCCAGACTGCTCACATCATTATAGACCGCCGTGAAAGTATTTCTCGCCAAATCCTCAGGCACCCCCGGACTTGACGGCACACCGAAAGTCAGTGCCCCCGATCCGGCCTTAATCAGCAAAGAATCATGATGCCCATGATAACACCCGGCGAACTTCACAATCTTATTCCGCCCTGTAAAAGCCCGGGCCAAACGCAACGCGCTCATGGTCGCTTCCGTCCCCGAATTCACCAACCGAACCATCTCCACACTGGGCAACGCCTCGGCAATTTTTTCGGCCAGCTCCACTTCCCCTCGAGTTGACGCCCCATACGTCGTCCCCTTAAGCAAAGCCTCATGCAACGCCTTTTCCACTCCCGGATGCCGGTGTCCCAATATCAGAGGTCCCCAAGAGCAGACATAATCAATATACTCGTTACCGTCTTCATCCCAAACCCGACAACCCTCACCCCGGGCAATAAACCGGGGGGACAATCCCACCGAAGCAAAGGCGCGTACCGGGCTGTTGACACCCCCGGGTATCACATCACACCCACGCGCAAACAATTCCTCAGATACTCTTGTATTGGCACTGGGCATTCGTTTCATCCACAGACACCTTCTTTCGCCTATTTTGTTATGTGTACCACCACCCATAGGTTCGCCATAAAAATCCGGTCTACTCCACAAAATATCGCATACTACTCTTCTTCAGTTCCGCATAACTGCTCAGAACATCATAGTCGTCCACCCCGGTCATCTCCGAGAGTTTCACCGCCAGAGACCGGCATTCATCCTCGGTTTTCGCATGAATCATCGTGTAGAGATTGTAAGGCCACTCCGGCAACATATCCCGCTCATAACAATGGGTCACCTCCGGCAGAGAAGCAAGAAGTTCCCCAACATCACCAATCCGCGCCTCCGGCACCCGCCAAACAATCATGGCGTTCGCCACGAACCCCACCGCCCGGTGCCGCAACGCGGCGCCGACACGTCTCAGAGCCCCCGACTCTTGCCAAGACGTCACCCGTTCCAGCACCTCGGCCTCACTGAGCCCCACGCGCTCCCCCAGAACGGCATAAGGCCGGGACACAAGGGGCAAATCCTTTTGCAGCTCCACAATAAGTTTTTTATCCGTCTCGTCAAAAACCATACGTACGATCTCTCCTTCAAACCTTCTTCACATCAAACTTAACCCGCACCTTAAAAAACCGCCGTGAGGGCAAATTCAGAAGATTCTCAATCCCCGTATCCTTCTTAATCTCCGCCAAAATTCCCTCAGTCATCTCCTGACTCCGGGACAACACAGTAAACCACATATTATAAGCATGGCGCCTCAAATAATTATGGGTAATCCCGGGATACCGGTTCACCACAGCCGCCACGTCCTCAATCCGATCTTGGGGAACCTGCATAGCACATAGAGTCCCCTTATACCCCAACCGACGCGAATCAAAAACCCCACCCATTCGGCGAATCACCCCCGCCTCCATAAGGGAACGCAACCGCGCCATCACATCATCCTCACAAATCCCCAGCCCCGCAGCCAGCTCAGCATAAGGTTGCTCTGTCACCGGAATCCCCTCCTGAACCCGGTTCAACAACTCCCGATCGATCAGATCCACGATTCCTACCCCCCTAACCCTTACCCGCTAATACCCTTTCCTCCCATGATACAAACACCAAGGCTCCTCCGCCATATAGTTCCCATCATGATAAAAAGCCGCCCGGGCCCGGCACCCGCCGCAGTTCCACTTATACTTACAAGACCCGCAACCGCCCTCATATTCCAGTGAACGCAGTTTCTCAAAAACAGGACTGTTCTTCCAAATATCCACGAAAGACTGCTCCTTAACATTCCCCAGAGGCATATTCAAATATGCGCAAGGCTGAACATCCCCTTTGGGCCCGATAATACAATAAGAGGTCCCAGCCAAACACCCCCGCTCAAAACGCAGATCCATGCCCATCTCTTTCGCGATCCGCATAAACTGAGGCGCACAAGTCGGTTTCAGCTCAATATCCACCGTCTGTTGCTTTCTCATAATCCGCTCCAACACATTCTCGTACTGCTCCGCCCGCAGAGACTCCTGCTCAATATCCACCGCACGGCCTGTCGGCACAAGGAAGAAAATATGATGGGCCACAGCCCCCTGCTCAATCGCAAAATCCGTAATCGCCTCAACCTCATGATCATTCCAATCCATAATTGTTGTATGGATCTGAAAAGCCACACCGGCCTCCCGGCAATTCTTCATACCACGTACCGCACCTTCCCAACTACCGGCCTGACCTCTCAGCTTGTCATGCTTCTCCACATCCAAACTATCCAAACTGATCCCCACACCCATAGTTCCCGCCGTCTTCAGATCACGGGCAATCTCCGGTGTAATCAACGTCCCATTCGTCCCAAAAACCGGCCGCAACCCTTTCGAACGGGCATGAGCCACCAACTCAATAATATCCGACCGCATAAACGGCTCCCCACCGCTAAAAATCATAATCTTGAAACCCGCCTCCGCAATCTGATCCAGCAGCCGTTTCCCTTCCTCCGTGTTCAGCTCCTCATCCTGCTTAGCACCCGCATCCCTATAGCAATGCGCACAATACAAATTGCAGGCATTCGTCGTATTCCAAGAAATAATCATATCTATCTCCCTTTCCTGACTAACCTCTACCCTCTACCCTCTACCCTCTAATCTCTAACCCCTACCCTCTAACCTCAAACCTCAATCTCTTCGTCCGATAAATAGCAAGCCGGATCCTGAGCCCAGAAATCATCATAAACAGCCTCAGCCCTGGTCCGGAAATTGCCATTGCACATATCAAGATGGGCACACGCGGCACAGCGTCCCTTCAACAGAGCCTTGCGGTCCTTCAGACCCCCCATAATCTCGTGAGACGTATCCGACCAGATATCACCAAACTTTCGTTCCAGAACATTGCCAAGACAATGGCCGCCGGTAAACTGATCAGGATGGACATTCCCCTGCCAATCCACTTGTCCGATAGCAATCCCGGAGCGATTGCCGCCATTTCTAAGCAACAGCGACCGCACATATTCAGCCCGCTGAGGATCCGTCTCCTTCAACTTCAGATACACATATATAGCGTCAGCGTGATTATCCACCGTCAGAATCTCCTTATTCAATCCACGCCGATGATAATCCAACGTCCTCTCCATAATCAACTCAATCGCTTCCCGACTCTCCTCCCGGCTGATATCCTCCTCCACCATCGTACTGCCCCGGCCTGAATAGACCAGATGATAGAAACACACCCGGGGAATATTCTCTCTTTCAACCAAATCAAAAATATCATTTAAAAACTTATGATTATGCCGGTTAATCGTAAACCGCAAACCAACCTTCTGATCCACAGCCAAACAATTACGAATCCCTTGCAAAGCCTTAGCAAAAGCCCCCTTCTGCCCCCGGAACCGATCGTTGACATCTTCCAACCCATCCAAGCTGATGCCCACATACCCCACACCCAGATCCTTCAGGGCTCGGGCCTTCTCCTCATTAATCAGCGTCCCGTTCGTTGACAAAGTCGTACGAAGCCCCTTCTCCCGGGCGTACGCGATAAGCTCCAAGCAATCCGGACGCATCAGCGGTTCCCCGCCGGAAAACAGAATAACCGGCACCCTGAACTCCGCCAAATCATCAATGAACCCCTTCGCCTGCTCATGGCTCATCTGATCATAAACCTTGTGATCAGACGCGGAATAACAATGAATACACTTAAGATTACAAGTCCTGGTACAATTCCAAACAACCACCGGCCCGCGCCCCGAAACCGCCCCGTCCCGCTGTCCGTGGCTCTCCGGCGCATAACGTAAAGAATCTCCATAATTCTCCGTATCACAAAGTAACTTGCTAATGCTGATCACAGTCGAACCACTCCTTCTCATTTGCTCGTATTTCGGCTCGCTCTATTCCAACTCACATTCTCCGCTCACTCAATTCCGATTCCCTCGCTTGTTGAGACTCAACTCAACCGACAACCCCAAAATTATACCGACCGGGCGATCGCTTGTAACAACCCGTCAATCGTATACTCCTCAGCCTCAATATCAACAGACAAACCCATCTTCTCGGCTGTTTCCGACGTAATAGGCCCAATGCTGGCCACCTTAACCTTATCCCGCCACTGTGGAATCGACTCCACACCCACAAGCTTAAGGAAATTCGTCACTGTAGATGAACTTGTAAACGTAATAATTTGAATCCGCCCATCCTTCAGTTCCTCACATACACGCTCCCCGGACTCCGGCGACTCAGCCTGAACCGTACGATAAGCCACAATCTCATCCACCAGGACCCCCATCTCCACCAGCGCCTCAGGCAAAACCTTACGAGCAATATTGGCACGAGGCAACAGCACTCTATCCCCGGCATCAACCTTGCCTTTGAGACCCTCGGCAATCTCCTCCGCCTTGAAAAGCTCCGGAAGAAAATCAACCCGCAACCCTTTCCTGCGCAACTCTTCAGCCGTTTTCGGGCCAATAGCACACAACCGCGGCCCTTTCAAATCCCGAACATCCATCTCAAGGGCTTCAAGGCGATCAAAGAAAGCGATCACACCGTTGACACTGGTAAAAATAATCCACTTATAGTCTCCGGCTCTCCGCAGCGCCCCATCGAGCTTCTCCGCCTCCTCAGGCAAAGACGGCACAACCCGAATTGACGGGAACTCATAAGCCTCGCCACCCAACTCCTCAATAGCCTGAGACAGGCGACTGGCCTGTTCCCGCGCCCGTGTCACCAAAACCCTTTTGCCAAAAAGAGGTCTCTTCTCGATCCAAGAAAGCTTCGTCCGGAGATTAACCACATCACCAACAACGATAACAGCCGGATTCGCAAAATTGGTAGAACGGGCATACGTCTCAATCGTCGCCAGGGTCCCCACCAGTGTACGCTGTTCCGGCCGCGTTCCCCAACGGATCAACGCAACCGGTGTTTGCGGAGCCCGGCCGTTCTCAATCAAGCGTATACAGATCGTGCCCAGATTAGCCATCCCCATCAAAAATACCAACGTATTCGCCGACAAAGCGATTTTACTCCAGTCCAAAGAAGAATCCTCCTTGAGAGGGTCCTCGTTTCCGGTGACAATACACACTGCAGAAGTATAATCCCGGTGGGTCACAGGAATACCCGCGTAAGCCGGTACCGCCAACGCCGAAGTAATCCCCGGCACAACCTCAAAAGAAACCCCGTGTTCCAATAAGCATTCCGCTTCCTCCCCACCACGGCCAAACAAAAACGGGTCACCGCCTTTAAGACGGACGACACACTTCCCCTCCAACGCTTTTTCAACCAGCAGCAAATTAATCTCTTCCTGAGGCAAGGCATGATGATCCGGAGACTTCCCCACATAAATCATTTCAGCCCGGGTAGGCGCATACGTAAGAATTTTCGACGCAACAAGACGATCATAGACAAGGACATCGGCTCTCTGTATGCAGGAAAGCCCCTTCACGGTCAACAGGCCCGGGTCCCCCGGACCGGCTCCCACCAAATAGACTACACCTTTTTCCACAGTTTCCCTCCCATTCGGTATTCGGCATGCGGCATTCAGCAATCAGCATTCATCAGTCAACATTCATCAATCATCATTCATCATTCATCAATCGCGAATCGGTATACGCAAATCGATGTACAATCCAACTTTACAAACCAAAGTCATAAAAAAAGTACATATCCAACAACTCAATATCAAATTGCTGGATTACCTATAATAATATCATATAAATGATTTATTTTCAATAAGCAACTGCTGGGGAAATTGTCTCGCCCCTTGATCGACCCTCGATCGCCCCTTGATCGACCCTCGATAACCCTCGATCGTCCCTCGACCGCCCCTCGACCGAGCCTGACTCAGCCTCGACAGAGCCCTAATATCTCCTCTGCACCCCGTTCCTTTAAATCCAAGGCCATCCGAACACCCAATTCCCGGGCATGATGCTCATCCGTCCCCTTCACATCCCCCTTGACCCGAATCACTTCCGACCCATCCAATCGCGCCACCAAGGCATCCATCACCAAAGAATTCTCCTCCAATCGGGCTAACGCCGCCACAGGAACCTGGCAACCACCGCCCAGTTCCCGCATAAGCACTCGTTCAGCCGTCGTCGCCAGCCGCGTCGGGCTATCGTCAACAGCTTCAAGCACTTTCAGCACCCGCTCATCTTTCGTGCGACACTCCACCGCCACAGCCCCTTGGCCTACAGCCGACAAGCAGATATCCCCAGACAAGAATTCCGTAATCGCGCTCTGTAACCCCAATCGAATCACACCCGCCGCCGCCAGAACAATAGCGTCAAACCCTTCGCGTTCCAACTTGCGCAACCGTGTCTCAATGTTGCCTCTGAGAGGTGCTATTCTCAGATCTGGCCGGGCAAACAACAGCTGCGCCGACCGGCGCAACGACGACGTTCCCAGAAATGCCCCTTGAGGCAGATCCCAAAACGAAATCCCCCGACTCACAAGAACATCCCGTGGTTCTTCCCTCCGGCAAACAGCCCCTATACAAAGACCCTCCGGCATATCACCAGGCATGTCCTTTAAACTGTGAACCGCAAAATCAATCTCCCCGGCACTCAGAGCCTGTTCCAATTCTCTGGTAAAAAGTCCTTTGTCACCTATTTTTGACAAAGCGACATCCAGTATCTGATCACCATAGGTCTGGAACGTTCTTATCTCAAAACTGCACTGAGGAAAGCTTGCCCTCAGGCATTCGATAACCCACTGTGTTTGCCACAGAGCCAACGCACTCTTCCTGCTTCCGACCACGAAATTGTTCTTCATCCTCATCAGCTCCTTCTAGCCCAAACAGTTTCTGAGTCAGTTGCGTATAGAAATGTCCTTCAGAGGACAAAGCCGCCTGCCGTAACGTTAAAAGCGGTTGTAACATGATTTTATTCGTAATAGCTGTCGCTAAAGTTTCCACAGCCGTTCTTTCTCTAGGAGAAAGGTTGCGCAGTTTGGACAAGGCCCTCTTCAGCTCTTGTTCCTTAATTTCATCACCAAAATCCTGCAATGATCTCAGCACAGGATTCACGCTGCTCATCGCCAGCCTTTCCATAAAAGCCTCACAATCCTCCTGAATAATCATTTCCCCCTGACTCGCAGCCTGCTGTCTGACCTGCCAATGTCTATCCACAACATGTTGCAGATCATCAACATCAAACAACGTAACACCGGACAACGCCTTCACCTCGGGATCAATATCCCGGGGCACGGCAATATCGACAAGCAGCAACGGTTTCTCCGGTCGCCGCGCCATAGCACGAGCCACAGTATCCGCGTTCAACACAATATGCTGAGCCGCCGTCCCGGAAATAACAATATCCGCTTCAGTCAGCGCGTCAAGAATGTCATCGAACAATACGGCTCGTCCTCCCAAAGAATGCGCCAATTCCATCGCCCTGTCATAAGAACGGTTTGAAACAACAATACCGCTGATCCCGCTTGCTTTCAAATGCATAAGCGTCAGCTCACTCATCTTGCCGGCGCCGATAACAAGAACCGTGCGACCGGCCAACGGACCCGGACTATCTTTAGGCATCCGCAACCCCGCCCGAACACCATCACCGCCGCCATCACCGCCGCCAACATTCCCACCGACATTCCCACCGACATCCCCACCGACATTCCCGCCGACATCTCCACCGACATCTCTGCCAACATCTCTGCCGTTAAGCTCCGCAAGCCCCTGCCCGCCAACCTCATCGCCGTTTATCTCTTGTCTGCCGGCACTTTGCCCGGCAAGCTCTCTCTTAATGAGTTCGACAGCCACAGAAGGAACCGACACGGGATTACGATCAATACCTGTTTCCGACCTGGCCCGTTTCGCTGTGCTCAACGCCTGTTGAAAAAGAGTATTCAGCGCCGCATTGGTGGCGCCGGCTTCATGGGCCGTCATATAGGCGCGCTTGACCTGCCCCAGAATCTCCGTCTCCCCCAGCACCATAGAATCCAACCCTGCCGTAACCCGAAAAAGATGACATACAGCTTCCTCCAGAGTATAACAAAAAGTATACTTGCTGATATCCGTATGAGCAAGACCCGAAGATTTCGCCCAGAAAGCCCGTACGGCTTTGCGACCCATTTCCCATTCCGTCGAAGCCACATAGATTTCGGTTCGATTGCAGGTCGATAGAATACAACACCCCGCAATACCCGGAAAAGCAAGTAACTCAGGAAAAGCCCTTTTAATCTTATTCTCCGAAAAAGACATCCTCTCCCGGAAATGAACCGGGGCACTGCGGTGATTAACCCCCATAACCGCAATAAACATCTGCCAATCGCTCCTTTAGGAGATCAAATTGCTCTTTCTGCATCATATCCATCGTAACATCATCAACAATGTGCTTCAAAAAAGCTTCTCTGCGACCGGAGTCAGGAATCTCAGCAAGGGCGCGTTGCCGCCAATCGGCAATCAACTCCACATATTTTTCATAATCAGCCCCAAACCGCTCCCCGATCCCATCCCGGATCCTGGCCGCCAACATCGGGCTGGCACCGCCGGTGGACACAGCAATCGTCAGCGCCCCTCGCCGTAAAACCGCCGGAACATAGAAACTACAAAGTTCAGGAATATCAACAGCGTTAACAATCACTTGACGATTCTCGCACAATTGAGAAATATCCTGATTAACCTGATAACTATCCGTTGCTGCAATGACAACCAGAACCCCATCCAAATCATCCTCTTGAAAACATCGCCGCCTCAAGTCAATCTGTGCCAATCGGGCCCAATCCTCGATCCGAGCCGTAACCTCAGGGCTAACAACACGCACAACAGCTCCGCATTCCAGGAGAGACGCGATTTTTCTTTCGCCTACTTTTCCGCCGCCCACAACCAAGCAAAGACGACCACCAAGCTTCAGTGCAATTGGATAGGTTTCCATGTGTTCCCCGCTAACTTTGTAGAATATAGAACAATAATATCAGAAATAAACAAAACACACAACTGAACCACGGTTGCCCATCGCGATGTTTGCTTTCAACCGAAGTTGAAAGCAAACAACGCGAATGCCTTGCGGATCCTGATAATGAAGAAGAGGTCCAGTCCTTTCCACTATCATAACATCTAAGAAGTGTAAAAACCTACAAGGCGAAATTCTCTACCGATCAAACATAACCGACTCACTACCTCATTGCTTTGGTAAGCTCCACGGTCATGCTCTTAGCGATAACAACTGCTTCCATAGCAACTTGCATGCCTTGATCGGGGTTGTGGAAGCCCATGCTGTTTTCAGCAGCAAGGAAATCCCAATACCATTGGGCTTCTCTGGCAGCCAACTGAGCTTTCTGAATCAGATCGCCGTCAACGCCGGAATCCATAGCCGCTTTGATCGTGTTGTGCAATTCCACCACAGCCGATTCAGCTTCATGCTGGTTGAACCAGAAGTTGTCCTGAACGGTCAGCACAGACTCAGTCAACCAATCTTTGTCTTGAGTGTGACATGTCATGCAGGATTCTTCAACCGTGCGCAATGGGCTGGTCACATCATGGGTGGAATACTTCACACCATTTTCCGTCATGAACGGCATGTGACAATCCGCGCAAGTCACGCCGGCTCTGCCGTGTGTTCCGGTGATCCATGTTTCATAATCAGGATGCTGGGCTTTCAGAATCAATGTTTCCGAAACACCATGCACGAAATCCCGTTTGAAAAGCGTGTTGTCGCCGTTACGAAGTTTCTCATAGTACTGATAGGCTTCTTGAGGTTTCCAGCCGTCAGTCCACGGGAAAACAACCTTGTACGTGCCAGGCTCAAAGTAGTACTCAACGTGGCACTGGGCACAAACCAAGGAACGCATATCCTGCTTGCTGGGTTTGTTAACCGCTTCCGCCGTAAGATCAAAACCGTCATCAAGCTTGGCGTACGCTTCAATGAGAGCTTTATTGATAACTCTCAGTTCCATCGTCGCAGGATCGTGACAGGTGGCACAGTTGATCGAAGCATGGTCTCTCGGAACTTTTGCTTCGATGTCAACAAAAGGCTGCTTCGCATAGTCCCAACCGCCGTTGCCCGGATAATCGCTGTACAATTGCTCCAGGTAAGGGGTTTTGCAGGTTATGCATGCACCCTTTGTCGCCGACGGTTGCGTGTCATCTCTGTTGACGCGCAAGGTGTCATACAGATCCGGCACCGCATAGACGTGGCCGCGATCATCTTTATAGTCCTTGCTGAAAGCGTTGTTCGCGAACAGCACCGGCAGGCCCACTTGCCTCAGTTTGTGATCAAACATTTTGTCTCCGCCAAACTCACCGGGTTTGTCGCGGCCATCAGGGAATTTGCTGGCTTCCATATAGCTATTATATTCCAATGGATACAGTTTTTTATAAGATGCTGGATCATAAATATCTTTTGTAACCGCAGTCTTGATTTCTACTGTTGTGTTCAGATCGGCACCGCCGCTACGGCCAAAGATAAACCCAAGAATCGCACCCACGACGAGGACCACGACAGCAATCAGTAATATCTGGACTTTACTCACTCTGATCCCTCCTTATTGAGAAATAGGAATGGTCATGTTGCCATGAACGAGATTCCTGTGACAAGAAACACAATATCTGTCGTCACCGTCTTTACCGATGTCAATCATGCTTGTGTTCTTGATAGTGGGTTCGTGACAGCGAATGCAGTTGTTTCTCAGAGTCGTTTTGCCTTTGTCCGTCATTTCGATGTTGAGGTCATAATCCCTCATGGTCTGATGCCACACATCAACCATACCGGTTTGAGCCTTGGCTACTAATTTTGCCGCAATATTATTGTTGGGCAGATGGCATTCGCTGCATGTAACCGATGCATGCGAAGAATCTGACCAAGTGCCATAGTTTTCTGACATAGCGTGACAACTTCCGCAAAATTCAGGTTTTTCCATTTGCGCGTAAGCAGCCCCGCCGGCGATCACTACGACCAAACACACGACAAAACCAATCACTGCCATTTTCACATTATCGCCTCCTTTTTCTGTTTTTGTTATGCAAATCCTGAAAAGGACTTGGACCCCATCTTCGCAGAGCCGCCCAAAGTATCCCTAGACTGACAATAATGGTTCCGAGCCAGACAAGAATAATCAACGGCTTGGTCGACACTTCCACACTGACATGACTCACAGCCTCTGTTATAGCCTCTTCAAAAGCTCTCTGCCACGCCTCCTCAATAGCTTCATCCTGAGTTTGGTTGACCTCATAAATCAAAACACTAATCGCGCCCTCGATGATATTCATTCGATTCAAAGTCAATTTGTACTTGCCGACCACAACTGTATCGGTGGTCATTCCGATTTCGGATCGTACCCTATTCAAAACGATCTCTTCCCGGGTGTCGCCATAAACGACATCCACATAAAAGGCTAACATGCTGTCCCCCGATTCCATATCCGGCATGAGGAAATCTTTGAGGGTCAGCTCAATCTTCTCGCCGCCGATATCGATGACCACCGGACTGCCCATCGGAAGAACATAATCAATACTCGCGGCCACATCCACAACATTCGGCGCAATATAGAAGTCTCCCAACAAGGACCAACGAATCGTCGGCTTGTGTTCAAATCCATAGACCTCATAATAGCGCGAATTGATTTCGACCGTCTTGTTGTCCACCAAGAATCTTTGAGAATATCCTGTAGGGTCATCCAATCTCTCGCCACCCAAAAAGGTAACCTGATGTCCTAAAACCGTTTTTTCTTCGCCGGCCTCAAAGGTCACCGGGGCCACCCTCTCCATACACGCAGACGAGTAAAGCACCCCCGCCACAAGCACAGATAACCCGATATGAGTTACCACAGCAGCCCTGTTCATCCCTCTGCCGAAATCCTTCGAGAAAGACAGGATTGAAAGGGCAAATACCGCGCCGGCAGCGGCTAGGCCCAGCAAGACCAAAACGGTCATAACCGGTCCTTGGTTGATGCCAAAGAGGAATCCAACGCCGGCAAACACAATCGCCCCCACCGACGCCGCGATGATTTTGATATACAGAGCGGGACCAGCCTCTTCAATTTCGGCAACCTCAGCCTTGGCAGGACGAACCCACGGGAACAACACCGACAACAAAAGTATCGCCAGAAGAGCCAAGGTCGACAGCAGCCCGGAGGAGTTATAATACGAAGTCGTCACATTCGACGACTCCCCAATTATTCCGGTAATAAGCGGAATGGATGTTCCCATCAAAACCACCAACGCGAATAAACACAGAACAAGCGCTCCCGCATAGGTCATGAATCCCCTTGTCAGAATAGGATCCTCTTCCCGCGGCGAAGGTAGTTTCTTCCATTTAACGATAAGGATAATAAACGCTGCCCCAACAAGTGGGAAAATGACAGACGCCAGTAAATTTCTTGTTAGATTTGATTGTCCGAAAGAATGGGCTGAAAAACTCTGCAAAATCCCGCTACGGGTAAGAAATGTTCCGTATAAGGCCAAGCCGAAGGCGGAAATCGCCGCAATATAGGACGGTTTAACAAGGTTGGGTTTCCTCAGAGCCAACAACATGAAATGAACCAACCCCCCGCAAACCAACCAAGGAATGAGCGAAGAGTTCTCTACAGGGTCCCAGCCCCAATAGCCTCCCCACCCCAACACCTCATACGCCCAATATGCTCCTAAAAAGTTGCCAAGACCCAGAAACGCCCAAGCAAACAATGAGAAAGGTAGCGCCTTTTTGATCCAGGATTTGTATTCTCCGTCCAGCAAAGATCCCACCGCCAGCGCGAAAGGAACCGCCAGCGCTGCGTAACCTAAGAACAAAAATGGCGGATGTGAAATCATCCAGAAATTCTGCAGCAACGGATTGAGGCCCCGCGCCACAAGCGGAGCAGCTGTTTGCACAAAGGGATCCTTCACAAGAAGAATGATCAAAAGACAAAGCTGCACAAAACTGAAAACCGTCTTGGCCCCCGGAGCTATATCCTTACGATTATAGATCATCAACCCGATCAACCCATGTAACAACACCCACAACAGGAACGATCCTTCCTGCCCCGCCCAAAAGGCGGTAATCTTGAAGAGAATCGACAGATCGGCGGAAGAATATTGGGCGGCATATTGGTATGTGAACTGATCTGTTAAAAGAATAATCCATAAAATCGCCGCAGCAGCAGCTATAGCCGCGACAGACAGTCCATATAAAACCTTGGCACGGGTTTCAGCCACTTGATTATTCGGCTCCTCAATCTTAGGTGCCAACGTTTTGGTCTTAGTTTTTGGGGATTGAGATGCTGTATCACGCGATTGGGTCGTCTTACGCAACGCTTGAGACGCTCTCTTTTGCTTATGATAATCGAATACATGCACGAGGTTAGCCACGAAGGCGGCAAGTGTCAAAATAGCGGCAATCCAGAGAACTATCATGCCGATCACGAGGCATCACCTCCCGGTTGGCTTTCATACTTAGAAGGACATTTGACAATGATTTTGTCCGCGCGAAAAATATCGCCGTCAAACTTGCCAATAACAACCACACCGTCCGATTGGTCAATGGTATCCGGCTTCAGCCCTTGATACGCAACGGAAGCTATGGTTCCGTCGTCGTCTCTAAGCCTAAACATTATCCCTTGCCCCTCGCTTAAAGTCTGGACATCGCCCACAAGAACACCATGAACCTGAACGGACGAACTCTTCTCTTGAGCCACCGAAAACGTCACATATGGTGACAGATTCTGCGACAACACCACCCCGGACGCAACGATCGCGATAACAACTATGATAAGCAGTATCAAATGACGTCTCTTCATTCCGATTCCTCTCCATTTCGTGTTGATCCTTCTTCAGCATCAATCCGCGCCAACTCGGCAATTTGGCTCCGGCGATGTGCGGCGCCATAACGTAACATCCAGACATAAAAAGCGGTAATGCCAACCAACGCAATCACAAGAACAATAATCATATTGAAACCCAAACCGCTGCCCAGACCACCTTCATTATCCGTGAGATCCGGATGCACAGAGAAGTACAACCGCGGAATAATGAAAACCAAAAAAGGAACCGTGGCAAAGGAAAACAAAGAATACACAGATGAAATCGTAGCCCGTGTCTCCTCGTTTTCAATGGAAAAACCCAAAACAACATATGCTGTATAGATTAATAAAAGAATAAAGATCGTCGTTTGCCTGACATCCCAAGTCCAAAAAGTCCAAGGGGCCTCAGAATACCAAGTCATTTTGGAGTAAATAATGCCACTGACTGTCGCCAGAAAACTAAAAACCAAACCGATCCTGTTCGACAAAGAACTGAGGTAGAACCTATCCAAACTCCTCGTCCTCAGATATCGGAACGCCCACCAAGCCCCCATGAAAAAGGTAACCACCGCTATCCAAGCCATGGGGATATGAAAGAAAAGCATCCGCGCCTTGTATCCTAAATTGACAACCGGCGGAAGCAGAAAGACAGCTACCGTTGCCCCGGCAAGCCACAACCCAATAATAAGACCAAACAATTTATCTCCTCGTGACAGAACCCTGGCCATCTCTCCGGCCCCCCTTTCTTTTACTCTACCCAAAGATAGTCAAACAAGATAGACCCAACAATCAATGCAACCAGCGTGTATCCCCCCAGAAATAAAAACTGTGACGCCGCAACTGTTTCTCCGGCCAGGATACCCCGTGTCGTCTCAATCGCGGTCAAGAACTCCGGAAGAATGATCGGAAATGTTAAAATAGTAAACAGTGTTGATCTTCCCTGAACCTGAGCCGCCATAGCCGCCGTCATCGTTGCCACAACAGATAGCCCGGCGCTGCCCAGCCAAAGGGCCCCTATCAACACAACCCAATCCGTCACAGCCATACCAAAAAACATGATGAACAAAAGGAGCACCAACAAGCTCAGACATAACAACACAAGAACATTGAAAATGACTTTCCCAAAATACACCGCTTGCGGAGGCGCGTAAACTTTCAGCATCAACAGCGTCCCCGCGTCCTGTTCCTGGACAAAAACCCGGCCCAATCCGGCCATAGCGGAAAAGAACAGAATCACCCACAGAAGCACCGACTGCACCAAGGGCGTCAGATCCCCTCCCGCAATACTCATGCTGATAGCCGAAAGACAGGTGAGCGCGAATACCGCCAAAGTGCTGAAAGCGTACTTGCTGCGCAACTCGCTGAGAGCATCTTTTCGTAACACGGCCCAGACACTTTTTAAGGCATCAGGAAAGAGCAATGGTTTGCGTTGCATACTCCGCCTCCAAAAGATCATTTGTGGCCATAATCAGCAATCGGCCCTCTTCTCGTGCCTGCTTCACCAAACCCAGAACAAGACCCCGGCCTTCCGCGTCTAAATTGGACAGCCCTTCATCCACAAACCAAACCCTTGGCTCCAAAGCCAGCAACGTCGCAAACTTTAAACGTTGTTTCATTCCCGTCGAATAAGTCTTGACGAACTGAGCTCCACGCGAGCCAAGACCCACCTTCGTTAAGGCGTCTTCGACCTGTGAAGGTTGCAGATGAAGGCTCCGCGCCCGCGCCAGGAACTCCAAATTCTCCCGACCAGACAAATTTTCATAGAACATAATTTCCGGCGAAATGAATCCGATATAGGGCATGAACTTTTCCCAATCCCCGCAAACCTTGCCTTCATCGAAAAGAGTTACAGATCCGGATGTGGGCCGCAACAGCCGAGCCAGTATCTTAACCAGAGTAGATTTTCCCGACCCGTTCTTGCCTGTAACAATCAGGCAATCCCCCGAACCCAGCCGACAAGATAAATCTGTAAACAGTGTTCGTCGACCGAATTTCTTGGTGATATTTTTTGCCTCTATCACAACCTCGGAATTCACCATAACCGGTTTCCCATGCCCTCCTCACGTATGCCATGCCCAAATGTCGAATCTTTCCCTTTATGATAAGAATCATAACACAAGTGTATTCTAAGAGCAATACATGCTGAAGATTTTAAAAAACTGTGGCAAAAACGGTCATAAGCTCGATTTTGGCAGAAGGCCAAATTCCCGGCCGGAACGCTCCAATAATTTTTTACTATGATATTTTTGGCATCTCACCAATTATCTGACAATCACCTGTCAATCCTCTGGTGACCGCGGTATCTTCAGTGTGAACAGCGATCCCTTCTGCCAGATACTCTTGACATCAACCGTTCCGCCATGGAGCTCGACAAAGATCTTCACGATGGCCAATCCCATGCCGCCCTTGCCATCCTGACCGCTTTTACTCTGCCACATACTTGAGAAAATGTTAGGCAGATCTTCGGACTTAATCCCCAAACCGCTGTCACTGATCTGAATAAGGATGAACTCCCTGCCATCCACACCAACAGGCATAGGCTCAATCCGAACGCGAACCCAACCCCCCTCAGGGGTATACTTAAGAGCATTTGCCAGGAGGTTACGGAAAACATGTCTCATTTTCTCAAAATCGGCCACAACCGACGGCGTCGTTGTCGCAATATCAACATTGAACCTCAGGTTCTTTCTTGAGAAGATTGGATTCATCGTCGCTCTGAGTTCCTTGAGAATATCCTCAAACCGGAACTCCATATACTCTAACCCCATCAGCCCGGCTTCAATCTTTGACATGGTCATCAAATCATTGATCTGGGCGTCCAGGTTCTGCGCGTTCCAAAGAATATCCATCAGATACTGACTCTGATCCTGCTGAGAAGAAGGATTGGCTAGCACCATCTGGCTGAAAGCGATAATAGAAGTCAAGGGCTGGCGCAAACCGCTGCTGATCTTTGCCATAAGCTCAGATTTCATGCGATCACTGTCACTCAACAACGAATTGATCCGTTGCATCTCTTCGCCCTTCACACGCAACTCCTCATTGGCTTCCCGCAACATTACGGTACGCTCCTCAACCCGATCCTCCAGGTTCGAGTAAGACCCCTGCAACCTTTCAGACATAGAATTAAACGCCTGACTCAAATGCTTCATCTCATCAAAAGATCCTTGGGGGGTGGTCAGATTGTCTTCCCAAGACGTGCTGCCCAGTCTATCAACATGGGTTGTCAGTTCCCGCAAAGGCTTCACAACAATCCTGCCCAAGGACAGATACAACACCAGGAACGTCACCAAAAGGATCAACAACAAAAAGGCGCCTTGGATAACCGTGTTGGTAAGGACATCCCGATCAATAGCTTTCGCGGGAAACGTAATGCTGATCGCACCGGCAAACTCGCCCAGCTTGCCCCCTTCCTTCGGGTATCCGGACACATCCGTTTCCCCTTGAGGCATCCCATGACACTTTAAGCAGGACTCTTCAAAATACAACGGCACCACATACCGGTACAAAGCTTCCCCTTCAACAATCTCACGGCTGAAATAATCCGTGATCCTTTTATCTTCCTCTGTGTCCATAAGCAACATAGCTTTGATCTCATACTGATCCGGACTGTTTTCCGTCACCCGAGGCCGCAATCGGGTCTGCTTGTAAGTGTACCCGGAAAGATCCTCAAAAATATACCCCACTTGCCTGCCGACAGTAGCCGGATTCAGATGTTTAAACTCAAAGTTTCCTGTCTGGGTATCCGTATTGATTGTGTCTTGTTCCATCGAGATAAACTTGCGCATGGCAATAAGCTGCTGCGCAACCACAGCGGCCTTCTCCTCCATTTGCTTATCCGCTTGTTCACGATACTGGTAGACATTAATCACGAGATTAAGAATCGCCATAGCGACAATGATAATAACAATATTTACCAACAACCGTAACCTTATCCCTTTAAACACTTGCGCTTCCCCCTTTGCCGTATTTCTCAGCCCATTGATCTTGTCGATAGCGGGCAATGTCTTTGGCGAAATATGTTATCACAATATCAGCCCCCGCCCTCAAAATGGAAGTCACAATCTCCTCGGCCGCAATTCTTTCATCAATCCAGCCCCGGGCTGCGGCTGCCTTAACCATCGAAAACTCACCACTGACGTTGTAAGCGGCCAAAGGACACCGGTACTTGTCCTTAACTTCACGAATAATATCCAAATAAGCCAGCGCAGGCTTCACCATAAGAATATCAGCACCCTCCTCAAGATCGAGAGCCGCTTCACGCAAGGCCTCTTCCCTGTTCGCAGGATCCATTTGATAACTGCTGCGGTCGCCAAAACTCGGTGCCGAATCAGCCGCTTCGCGAAAAGGACCATAGAAAGCCGAAGCGTATTTAACGGAATAACTCATCACGGGAACATGGCTAAACCCCTGTTCATCCAAAGCCCGGCGTATTGCTGCCACACGGCCGTCCATCATATCTGAAGGCGCAACCATATCCGCTCCGGCTCTGGCGTGGGCAACCGCCGTTTTGGCAAGAAGCGGCAACGACTCATCATTGAGAACCGTAAATCGATTTGTAACAGCATCAACGGCCAACACGCCGCAATGACCATGGTCGGTATACGCACACAAACAAACATCAGTCATAACATAGAGATCCGGAATGTGTTCCTTCAGCAAACGCACCGCTTCCGGCACGACACCGTCATCTGCCCAGGCTTCGGTGGCATCGGGCCCCTTGGTCCGAGGTGTCCCGAACAGAAGAACCGCCGGAATACCCAATTCAACAACCTCTCGCGCCTCCTCAAGAAGGCGGTCCGCCGAATAGCGAAAGATGCCGGGCATAGCCTCAATCTCCTCAACCACATCTTGACCCGGAACGACAAACATAGGAAAAACAAGCTGTTCCAAGTGAATAAACGTTTCTCTGACGAGACCACGTATAGCAGGATTTTGGCGCAAATGCCTCAATCTGGAAGCTGGAAATTTTGCCATAGATAAAACCTCCGGGATTTCAACAACTGTTACCAAACCAATTTACAAAAGCAGACCATCAGCTTATTAAAGAAACCTTCAGTCAAAGTCCTTCTTCTTGTATTATCGGGTATTATACCACAAATCCGCACAAATGAAAAAACTCTTGGAAGACTTTTTTGCGACCTGTGAGAGATCAGGTTTTGATACATGAAGCGCACAGAAAATGCCCTACGAGAATTCATTGTAATATTTATTTGAATCAAGGAAATTATTTGAAATGCATGATTCTTCAGCAAGCTGACAATATTATAGACAATACCGGCAGTCAGATCACGAAATAATCTGAATAGCCTGTCAAAAAAATCCCCGCAAGAGACGAAAAGGAAAGAGGAATTGCTGAATGCTTGAAGAATAATCATAAAAAATGGCTGGTATTTTTGTCTTTTTTTATTGTTTGTGATAAGGAAAGCCAATGATGCCTATCAGCAGAACTTATACTTTGGGAGGTACTATTATGCAGGATACGTGTTACCAGTGGGCTGTGAAAAGAGGGGTATCACGCCGCGATTTTCTGAAGCTGTGCACGGCTACGGCCGCTATGCTGGGATTAGAAGCCTCGGCCGTTCCAAAAATTGTCCACGCTCTTGAGAACAAACCCCGGTTACCGGTCATCTATCTGCATCTTCAGGAATGCACCTGTTGTTCCGAATCTTTCATCCGCTCCGGTCATCCTCTTACTTCGAGCTTGATTCTTGACTTAATCTCTCTTGACTATATGGAAACCCTCATGGCTCCCGCAGGTGAACAGGCCGAGAAATCCAAGAAAGACATTCTCAAAAAAGGCGGCTACCTTCTTGTGGTTGAAGGCAGTGTTCCCACAGGGGAAAACGGCGTCTTCTGCACAATCGGTGGCCATACCACAGAAGATCTTCTCAGAGAAGCCGCCGAAAACGCCGTAGCCGTCGTTGCTTACGGAACCTGCGCCACAGATGGTTGCGTCCAGGGCGCCAGCCCCAATCCCACCAATGCCCAACCTGTCCACAAAATTATCACAGACAAACCTGTGATCAAGGTATCCGGATGCCCGCCCATCGCGGAAGTCATAACCGGAACCGTAGCCCATTATCTGACCTTCGACGCGTTACCGGAACTGACGCCGGAAGGACGACCCAGAGCCTTCTATGAACACACGATACACGAGAACTGCAACCGACGTGCGTTCTTTGACATGGGTCTCTTTGTGCGCGATTTCGACGACGAAGGTGCCAGACAAGGCTGGTGTCTGTTTATGATGGGATGCCGCGGACCGTTAACCAAAAACGCTTGTGCCATCACCGGATTCAACGAAGGGACCAGCTATCCGATCAAATCCGGCCATCCCTGTCTCGGTTGCGCGGAAGACGGTTTCTATGACAAAGGCTGTTTCTATGAGCCCGTTAGCCTGAACGCCATCGCAGAAACAAAAGACTATACCAACTTGAAAGTCGCGATTGGAACCACTGCGGGATTCGCTGTCGGTGGAGCTCTTGGCGCAGTGGTGGGAACCGCAATGTACAACTCCCACAAAGCGAAACAAGCTGACGGCGGTCCTCAAGGGAATGCCCAAAGCGATGATGCCGCCAAATCCGACAACCGGTCTGAATCATAAGAAATAACAATACTGAGAACCGAGAAAGGACAGATAACCTATGGCACAAAGAATCGTGGTGGATCCGGTAACGCGCATTGAAGGACATCTCCGGATGGAAGCCATTCTTGACGGAACAAAAATCACCGACGCCGTGAGTTCAGGAACAATCTTCCGCGGCTTGGAAATCATATTAAAAGACCGCGACCCGAGGGACGCTTGGGCATTTGCCCAGAGGATTTGTGGCGTCTGCACACATACCCACGCCCTGGCCTCAATTCGTTCCGTCGAAGACGCTCTGAAAATAAAAATCCCCAAGAACGCCAACATCATCCGCAACATCATGGCTGCGGCTCAAGACGTTCATGATCATACCGTCCATTTTTATCATCTCCATGGATTCGACTGGATAGATGTTGTCAGTGCCCTCAAAGCCGACCCCGCTCAAACCAGCGCCATTGCCTCGAGCATCTCCAATTGGCATCTGAACAGCACCAACTATTTCAAAGATATCCAAGCGAAAGTCCAAGCCTTGGTATCAAGCGGCCAATTGGGCATCTTTGCTAACGGTTATTGGGGGCACTCAGCTTACAAACTTCCGGCAGAAGTCAATCTTCTCGGTGTCGCCCATTACCTGGAAGCCTTGAACTGGCAGAAAGAAATCGTTAAAATCCACGCTGTTTTCGGCGGTAAAAACCCGCACCCCAACTATGTCGTCGGCGGTGTCCCCTGCTCCATCAACCTGAACGACAACAGCGTCATCAACGCCGAACGGCTGGGTCTCGTGAAATCCAAAATCGATGAAGCCAAGACCTTCGTTGAGCAGGTGTACCTGCCCGATATCATGGCTATAGCCGGTTTCTACAAAGATCAACTCTGGGGCAAAGGCGTTATCAACTATATGTCTTACGGCGACTTCCCCAAAGACGACATCAATGATCCGGCAGGCTTTATAGTCCCACGCGGCATCGTATTGGACGGCGATATGAGCCAAGTCCACGACCTCGACCTCAAAGACAAAAACCAAGTCCAGGAATTCGTCTCTCATTCATGGTTCAACTACGGCTCGGATCCGGAAAGCGGGCTCCATCCCTGGGAAGGCAAAACCGTTCCCAGCTACGACGGACCCAAACCGCCTTACAACGAACTTGACGAAACCAAAGGATACAGTTGGTCCAAGGCACCCCGTTGGAAAGGGCAACCCATGGAAGTCGGTCCTTTGGCCCGCTGTGTCGTCTCTTACGCCAACGGAAACGCGCAAACCCAAGAAGCTGTTGACGAAGCGTTGAAAACCCTCGACCTCGGTGTTGAAGCGTTGCACTCCACCTTGGGCCGCACGCTGGCCAGAGCCCTGGAAGCCAAGCAACGCGTTCAACTTCTGAGCGACCTCTATGACGACTTAATCGACAACATTAAAAGCGGCGACACCTCAACCTTCAACAAAGACAAATGGGATCCCGAAACCTGGCCGACCACAGCCGAAGGCGTCGGCTTCTGCGAAGCCCCCCGCGGCTCACTCGGCCATTGGATCCGGATCCAAGACAAGAAGATCGAGAACTATCAAGCCGTCGTGCCCACCACATGGAACGGCTCTCCCCGGGATGCCAAAGGGTTGAAAGGCTCATACGAAGTCTCGGTTATCGATTCCCCGATGGCTAACGCCGACGCCCCCTTGGAGCTTCTGCGCACCATTCACTCTTACGATCCTTGCATCGCTTGCGCGACCCATCTCATGGACCCCAACGGCAACGAACTGATGAGCATCAAGGTTAAGTGATGGCTGTCATAAAGATATTAGGAATCGGCAATCTGGTCAGACGAGACGAAGGGGTGGGCATCCACCTCCTTCGTTTGTTAGAGGATACTTTATCATCAGAGGGACCCCTCGCGTCGCAAATCGAGCTCATAGACGGGGGCACCATGGGGTTCCCCCTTCTCAGTATTATCGAAACCGCCGGCAAGCTCCTCATCCTCGACGCAGTCGAAACCGGCCGTCCGCCCGGCGAGATCGCTGTTTGGCATGGCGAGCAGGTTCCTTACTTCTTTGCCACAAAAATGTCCGTTCACCAGGTGAGTTTTGCCGATATTCTAACCATAGCCAAATTCAACAATGCCTATCCCGCCGACATCGCAGTGGTTGGTATACAACCTCACACCTTGGACTGGGGTACAGAGCTAAGCGACGAGGTCAGCGCGGTTTTGCCTCAGGCAGTTGAACGTGTCATGGAAATACTGGGACAGTGGCTTCGGGAACCTTCGGAAGCCTCCGGAGAGGGTGCAATTCGTCGTGTCAGCAATTGTTACGAACCCACGTGATTTCTGCCTCCCAGCTCCAAAAACCTGCCATTCGGGGGAATACAGGAAGCATAAGAACACAGCAAATCGAGGCCCTAGTACTCCGTCCAGTCCAAATCACTTAAATGGATTGCAAGTATTTCGACATGATGCTAGGAAGAACCGACGACGAATACCGGGTGTCTTCTAGGAGGAGCTGACGAAGCAGCGTGTCGAAA
>Ga0082212_10002173_pt1 | contig 28874 bp, 23 predicted proteins | sample TergutNt197P3_FD_71548 | JGI IMG/M metagenome (GOLD analysis project Ga0082212, IMG submission 71548) | Neocapritermes taracua P3 segment gut microbial communities from Petit-Saut dam, French Guiana - Nt197 P3 | ecosystem: Host-associated > Arthropoda: Insects > Digestive system > Gut ...
GCTTCATCGACATCAAGTTCAATCAGTGTGTCATTTGGCAAGGACGGATTATTGTAGGTCAAGCCATATTTTGCGATAAGCTTCTCTTTGACTTGCGGCATACGTGTGGAACCGCCGACTAGCAGGAAAGTATCGATCCTCGTGACACCCCTCTCGCTGGCTACAGCAATCACTTCGTCGGTTAAAATGATCGTTTGTTCCAACAAATCGTCGGTCAATTCGCCGAATTTTGTTCTTGACATTGGGACTTTGCACTTTTGACCCTCGTGTTGGAGCGTAATGTTGACGCTCTCTTTCCTTGACAGCAGTTTTTTAGATTGCTCTACATCTCGACGCAGTGCAAATGCCGTTTCGGGTGCTGATAAGATATCCTCCTCACTACCTGTTTCTTCTCGATATTTGTCGCAAAGGTACTGGATAATACGGTCGTCCCAGTCCTTACCGCCAAGTTGATGATTCCCATCCGTACAAACAACACTGATTTCTTGGTTTGAACCTCCACCACCGATGCTTACGACCGTGACATCGAATGTGCCACCGCCGAGATCATAGACGATAATATTTTTTCCCTGAGCTTCTGCGTTCAGTGCATAATATATCGCTGCCGCGACCGGTTCATCAAGGATTTGGACGACATTCAGACCGGCAAGCTCCCCTGCGTCCCGGGTTCGCTGTCGTTCCAAATCACCAAAATAAGCGGGCACTGTAATAACCACATCGCGAACCTGATGTTCGCCTGACTGCGACGCATCTTTGGCGATCCGTTTGAGTATCTCTGCGCAAACGGTTTCTGGTTTATAGATATTCCCGTCCATCGTACAAGTCCATTGCGTGTTACTCATCTGCCGTTTGACAAAACTCACTTCTCTGTCAGGTTCGGTTGCCGCTGCGACCACGGCACCTGTACCGACAACAATATTTACCGGGTTCTCGAAGAACACGACTGACGGTGTGATGCGCTCGTTATCACTGTTGGGAATAATCTGAGGTTTTTTGTACTCATCAACAAAAGCAATCGCGGAATTCGTAGTCCCAAGGTCGATACCATAAATTTTCTTAGGGGAATTTGTCATAATAATAATTTCCTCTTTTACAAGGTGAAAAAGTTAAAGGTTACAAGCCGGTTATAAATTATATTTTGTATAGACCTCGACCATTTCGTGCCGCAATATCTCGCCACCCAATTCATAGCCGGGCTTGAGAGATTGTTTGACTAGCCGATGCAGTGATTCGTCATCGGTCGGTGTTGATCGTAATGGTCTATGGCGATTAATATCCAGCATAGAGAGAGGTTCACTGTTGTAAGCGACGACATCAAATTTTTCGTGTAACATCTCCTTGAAGTCTACAACGATATCCTCGCGAAAAAATCGCAAGAGTTTCCGATAATTTGATTCAGAATATTCTTCTGAGTCAAAGGAACTAATGAACTTCTCGAATTCATCAATTTTTTGTATGACAGCGAGGAAAAGTTGCCGCCTAAATTTTTCCAGAATACCATCTTTATATTCGCGGTTTTCATTGTAAAGCTTGTCGATGAGCACTTGCTTTGCCGCATCATATTTTAATTTGATCTCAAAGTCCTCTGCGAGTTGCTGTTGAAACTTCAACAAATCAGCAAATTGCAAATCCTCTTGGACATTGACTACGGTTGAAGAAACTTCTTCGGTATCATCCTGTTTGAGTTGGTCGGCACCGGCATCAAATCCGTTGCCGGGATCATTGATTGGTTTTCCATCGTTCATAGTCGGCCCCTTTCAAAAATTTGGGATATAGCCACGATCTTAGGTGGCGTTTTTGTTGAGACTGTAGCATAAAAGTAGCTGATGATTTCCCACACAGAGGCACTGACCGCTTCAAGGAAATGCGGTTGGTACATCGAAATTAGGCTTTTGCCGGTAAGTTTTATACCCAAGGCAGGACGGTCACGCCGTGGTCGCCGCAATGTATGGTGAGGATGTTTCTTTTTGGCGAAAGCCTTGTTATAATTCCCGTCCCCTTTTCGCGCCTTTACCTCGGAGGTAGTTCACAACAGGTGAAAATTTTTCACTAACAGTAGGATCATTGGCAACAATAACTGCGATATCAAGCGGTGTAAAACCATCGCCATTTCTCGCATTAATATCAGCTCCTTCCTCAACGAGAAGGTTGATTTTTGCCAATAGTATTTCTTTCATAAGAGAAACCATAACATCACCTTCATAAACAGCGAGAGCAGCTGCCTCAACCGCCACGTGGAGTGGTGTGGTGTCACTACTTCGAATATTTACCCCTGCCCCAGCTTCCAATACCGCGCTGACATCATTGGCGTGTCTATAGTAAATTGCCTCGATAAGCTGCTGCTGAAGCTGGTGTTGCCTATCGTCTTTTGATGATGTTGGCAGGATATTTGTTTCATCACAACCACTCAAAAAAAACAGCGTGAGACAAAACAGACACAAAAATTGAAACTTTGTTTTCATGATGGGATTCTCCTTATAAGGAAAAAGGTTATTGGGAAATTGACATTTTTGAAACAAGAAACAAAAACTTCCGCGAGCATTCTTGGGTTACGCCTCGCCAATAACTATTTAAACGGCCGGTACTGAAAGCTAATGACAGAAAGCCAGAATTTTTTTGCGTAGAATTTTTTTTGCGTAGAATTTTTTTTGCGTAGAATTTTTTTTGCGTAGAATTTTTTTTGCGTAGAATTTTTTTTGCGTAGAATTTTTTTTGCATAGAATTTTTTTTGCATCCCGGAGGACACGTCGCCCGGTAGAAAATGCGACGAATTATTTCTATCCGCATTTCAAGCCATTGATCTGCTTGTCGGAAATGCGGATTTTCGTTTGGAAAGAATCATTGTTGTTTCTCTTGAAGCTCTTTCGCAATCGGAGGAGCAAATGATCGTTTTTTCCTAAAAAGAATGATCTCACACAAAGGCACGAAATCACAGAGTGAATTGACCTCTGTGTCTCTGTGTCTCCCGTGGTGAAAAAGCTGTGTACAACACATCATAATCCATAAAAAGCAAATTATCGGAAAAACTCTTAATTATTTTTTTCACGGTATCCGATAAAAAATGATGATGAACGGATTTGTTTGTCGGAATTTCTCGATTTTGGTAAAATACGGGGTTTAGCAAAACTATCATGGATTGTTTCGCTCCAATATTTGGATTGTTAATAAAAGCACACTTTTCATTGACGCTCAGGCGTCTTGTTCCAGGCAGACGCAACTTGGAAACAGAATACCTGTTGCATACATTCCGGTGTTTCGGTTCCGGTTTGAAAAGAAAGACAATGCGATGTTAAGTTCAAAACGATTGCAATGTATATTTCGGATGAGTGTCATAACACTGATCACTCTGGGAACGTACTCTTATCTTCAGGCTCAAGCACCGTCCGGTGCCGGCGTTCCCCAAACTCAGGAACAAATTCAGGCACAGAGTCAGGCCGCAAATCAAAATCAAAAGTCGGGCGGTGGTTTTTTCGGCGGTCTCGGAAAACTATTCAAGGGAGATGACGGGTCGAAAAACACGAACCACGCGCCTGTCAATGCGCCCCAACCGATGCAACAGCAACAAATGATGCAGCAGCCGATGCAACAGCAACCCCCCACTCGAGTGACGCCGCCGCCGCCAACCCGGGCTTATCCGCCGACAACCACCGGACCGGCACTGGGAGGAGGGGTAAGGCCGGCTCAACCGCAGCAGACCATGATCGCGCAAAACCCGACATATACCGCATCTTACAGTACACCTTATGGTTCCTCTTATCAACCGGTACAAAACCGCCCACAGTTCACCCAAACGGCAAGCAGTACGCCCAGTGCTCAAAGCGGCATTCCCTCAAGTCCGATAGGACGTTTGTCAGAAATGCAACAAAAAGCGTTTGATCTCAATACGCAAAAAACAGACAATAATGTACGAGCGATTAACTTGAGCGGCGGCGGCGTTCCGTCTCCACCGCCTGTCATAAGTGATGATGCGGAGCGAAGGCAAACCACACCGAGAAATGATACCATACCTAAACCGGACTCCGACACAATTTCGACAGATCATCCTGTTTCGACAGGTAATCCTGCTGTCTCCAAAGCTTCGAGTGGCAGTTCCATATCCACGGACGATACGCCGAAGGCTCCACCGCAGGAAAACACAACCACAACAAACACAACCACAACAGGTGGACAGCGGTCAAGCAGAATCCCTCCCAGTCCTCCCTCTGTAAGCAACGTGGATTCCGAAAGTGAGGAGAAAAGCACCGTTCCCACGGCTCCCAGACCGCCGCTTCAGCCGATTCCAAAAGAAACGCCGCCGACGCCATCGCTTGGACCTGCGCCGGTTCCGGTTGGGACTCAAGGTCGGGAAAGGAATGAACCGCAGCCACTGGCAAGACCTAACGAAAACCAAGTGACGCGTCAAACTCCCGTGCTGAGTATTGTCATGAAAGGTCCGAATTCCATGATCGTCGGCAAGGAAGAGACCTACACCTTTGTCGTGACCAACACCAGTTCGGTTACTGCGGAAGGTGCGATCTTGAACGTCGAACTGCCGCGTTGGACCAAAAATGCTCAGACAGCGGAAATGACGACGGGGTCGAATACGATACTGGAAAAAGATGACGAGTATGAGATTTTTCAGTGGCAGATTGGCCAAATTCTTCCGAATCGGTCGGAAACGCTCAAACTCCACATCATGTCTCTCGAAAAACGCGCATTTGAACTGAAATACAATTATGATATCAAGCCAACGGCTTCGGTTACCAAGATCGAAGTCCAACAGCCTGTCATCAAGATGGAATTCGAGGGACCCAATGAAGCTCTTTGGGGGGAAGAAGAAAATTATCAACTGCGGATTCGTAATGTCGGAAACGGCGACGCGGCGGACTTGGTGCTGAAGTTTTCCGCATCCGGCGTGATTAAGGGCGAAGCCACGATTGAGTCCCTACCGGTGGGTGTGGAACGCGTCTTGGATGTCTTCATCCAGACGGTGGAACCGGAAATGAGCGAATTGCATATCAACGTTCAAGCAACCGGTCCCTACGGTTTGGCGGAAGAAACTTCAAAAACGGTCTTCATCAAACGCGCCTTACTTGAATTGGACATAGATGCCCCGGAGATGCAATACGTCGATAACATGCTTGAATACGTATTGATTGCCTGCAATACAGGAACCACAGCGTCATTGAACACGGTTGTTGAAGCCACGTTGCCGCTTGGCGTCAAATATGTTTCCAGCACGAACAATGGCGAGTATGATCCCGAATCGAACCACGTTCGTTGGAACGTCGGAACGCTCCCCATCAACGGCGAGTTTGTCTGTACGGTGGACTGTCAGGCCAAACGTGAGGGCGAATGCCGGCTTGACGCAAAAATATCCGAAAAAACAGGATTGGTGCAAACGGTCACCGCTTCCACATTCGTGGACGCCATCGCCGACATCACGTTGGAAATCGAAAAACCGCAAGACCCCATCGAAGTGGGGGCGGCAACCGAATATGTGGTAACCATCACTAATTGCGGAACAAAGGCGGCGGAAAATATTGATGTCGGCATCTATTTCGACGGGATTGAACCCATCAGTGTCGAAGGCGGACGGGGGCATGTCAATGCGGAGCAACGTTCGGTCGAATTTGATCGTATTCCGATCCTTTCCGCTCGTGAAACACTGAAATATCGAGTCAAAGCAAGCGGTATGACTTCCGGCAACCATAAAGTTCAGGCCATACTCGTGTGCCAATCGACTGAAACCAACCTGACACAACAGGTCATGTCGCGGTTTTACCAGGGGCGCAACAGTAGGTTGCCCAACATGTCGGGCGGAAATACTCAAATCGCGCGCAACAATCCGGTGCCGTCGCTGTCATTGGGGCAGCCGACGCAAAACGATTCCGCAGGGGGGCCATCGTTCACTCCATCGGGTGCGGCACAGGGCGTTCCGACCATGACCATACCGGGAGCATCGCAACAGGATTCCGGGGCGATACCTTCTGCCGGCGTCAATCCGCTCGCAAATCCCGGCGCGTCGGCTAATACATCGGCCAACACAAACAGCGGTTCAACTTCCAGCCAATTGCAGAGGGCATCAACCGGCAATGCAAACAATGATGTTCCTGTGCCTGTCATGCAAATCCCTGATATGAATATCGGCCAACGGACAACCACTGCCCCCGCACCGACGCTTGGCCAAACACCCAACCGGCCAACGGCACGTCCGGCCGGAGTGGCTCCGCTTGCGCCGCCGCCGACGATAGACTGATGTGATCATAGCCGCATCAGAGCCGCGAGTGTCAACGAGCGGTTGAAACAGGAAAGAGTCGCAACCGCTCCGTCAGATTGCGTCCGGCTATTTGGGTTGAGTGGGTGATGAGGTATAAACTCCGCAAGACCTCACGTCAAAATTCCGTCCGCTTTCACTCGCCCGATGGGGGTTTCCGAAAGAGCTTGTGCAAAAATTCGGTAGCTCAAGTGCCTCTTGTGGTGCGTTTGGGCCGGGTGGATTCCTGTACGTCACCGGTCACGATGCCAAAGAGATTTACGTTCTTGATTTTCCAAAAGGAGGATCAATTCTGCAATGGATCGCCACAATTCCCGCTTCGCTGGAAGGACAAGCGTTTTCATGGGATCCGACACGTGAAAATATTGTGTGCGGAATTGTCCGTAAAACAAAAGAAGTCGTTGTCATCGAAATCGCGTCAGGCACCGGGTATCCTCCGAAAGAATAGAAACGCAAGGTGGCTTCCGTACAATAAGGTCGATGATTTGCGATGCGACGCTTTCTTTGAGGCCACTGAAGGTTGCAAGCATCTCGCCGGTGCGGTCGAGAATTTCGACTTCCGCATAGTCGCCCAGCATGGCTTGGGGACCATTTAAAATGATGATGTCACCATTTTTCTGCCGCATTTTGTCGAGAGCGTGACTTTTCCCGTTCTCGGCGGTCTCCAGCGCAAAAGGTGCAAGCCATTGATTTTGCCGCTTGATTTTTCCCAGTTCCAAGAAAATGTCCGGCGTTGCGACAAATTCGACGGTCATCGGGGAATTGCCGGATTTCTTGATTTTTTCCGCCGAAACCGTCTTCGCTCGAAAATCACAAGGTGCCGCCGCACCGATGGCACCGACACATTCGGGAAAGATATTCAAACATGCCTCGAGCATTTCGTCGGTCGTTGTCACGCGAATGACGTTTGCGGCTTGCGGATAATCACAAGTGACCGGCCCGGAGACGATTGTCACGTCATAACTTGCGCACAGTGCTGCATTTGCCAAAGCTACCCCCATTTTACCACTGGAAGCATTCGAAATGTAACGCACGGGGTCCAAATACTCACGGGTTGGTCCGGCGGTGATCAAAATTCGCGGCATAATAATCTTTCTTTCAACAAAAAGCCCATGTTTTACGCTGTAAAACACGGGCTTTTCTTAAACACCCCCGACTGGAATTGAACCAGTGACCTACGGTTTAGGAAACGTTTTGGGGTATTTTTCGTTGTATTTATTATTGAAACTGTTTTGTTGGCGTTTTTTTGTAAAATAACCCTATTTTTAAGGCTCAAACGATACTATCATTAGTATATCATTTTGTAGTATTATCAATAGGGGATAACATCGTTTCCAAAACTGCTGTGCAACGCTATAAAAACAGGGCAAGGGCTACCTAAAACGTCATTCGTGTTTTGGCTTCCATTGAGGGCGTTTCCGGCAACGGATATTTTCATATCGCCTTCCACTAGCGTCCAATCATAAGTCGAACAGCATCAATCATAAGTCGAACAGCATCAATTGGTTAGGGTTATAGCGGTTGTTAAAAAGTGTAAAATCATTCAAAAAGAGCGGTGAAATCGGCTCTTTGATGAATACCGACACATTTAATAATTGTAGGATTTCAAAGGCGGAGTAGTCCAGCCCTTCCTGTTTTTTCACCATCAAAATCAGGAGGTAAGCACACATCGCAATCCAAATTTGTGACCGCACCGCGTTGTCACTTCGGCCAAAAAATCGCTTGATACAAACGCACCTTCGCTTGGATCAACAAGTTTCGCCGTCACTCGAAGGATTACGAACGAAACACCGAATCCAGCAAAGCCATGATCCATATCGCCATGGCCGCACGAATGTTAAAATTGCTCGAAAATCACGAGCTGGTCAGTTAAAGACTTACTCTGAGTAACACAGTGATCGCAGCCATTCCACAATATCAACGGCCTGTGGCGGGCAACCGGGGACGTTGATTTCGCTGCCTTTTGTGCAATGACCAACGCCGATTCCGCGACACGTTTGACCCCGGAACCCTTGGCCGATTTTGATTTTACCCAGGGACGCTGTCGGTTGCATCTTGTTTAAGGCAAATACCAACGCCGCATAGCACGCCGAACAAGCACCGTCTTCATGGATGTATTGTGCAAACTGCTTTGCGACAGAGACGCTTTTCATGTCGATTTTCGGGCGGTCATCGATGCCGAGTTCCGTGATTTCCGTTTGATCGGTGACATATTGACCGCCGCCGTATTCCTTCACAAGTCGGAGATGTTCGATTTCGTCGGGATGGTAACCCATGAGACGTGCGCCGTAACTGTCAAGCAACACAGGATCGAAACCCAGTAAAATACGGTTCGATGGAACAGGCGTGCCGCCTTCTTCGAACGAAAGATCACCGCATATACTATCGATGATATGCAAGTCCGGCTTCAAAAGCGACGCAAGAGCGGCAATCGGTTTGTGAAGCCCTATTGTGTGAAACCGGCGTTTTTCGCTGTCGGGAATACAGCCTTTGAGGTTTTTCAGGCAACAGGTCATTCGGGTTTGACAATGCCCCTTGAGAACCGGCACGTTGATAAGATAATCAGCATTGACAAGCGATTCGCACAGACCGATCTCAAAACCGTGTGCCGATTTTTTGACAACGCGGTCTTTTTTGGTGTCGAGCAACCTGACGTCGTACTTTTTCGCAAGTGAGGCGTAACCGCAAATTTTAAACGCACGCTCGGTCGAATCACCGACCCAAGCACCTTCAGCAATGACGATGTGGTCGATGCCGTGCTCCTTGAGATAACGGATGATACCCTCGACGATTTCCGGGTGCGTTGTCGCTCCGTTGTCGGCGGGTCGCGGAGCCACAAGATTTGGCTTGATGACAATATGCAGGGACGGTTTGATTCTTGTCGAAACGTCTGCCGCTTCCATCAGTGCAAAAACCATCTCCGAAATTCGCGTACCATAGTGAATGAAAATTCGGTTTGTCATCTTTTTATTTCGCTGATATGCGGCTCGCTACTCGCCATCGCACGGTAAGGGAACAATGCAACTCGCAATCAGGCGAACCGTTACACAATGGCTCCGCGCGGCGCAGAACAGCGACGACTTTTCGACAGCCCCCCCTACTTAACAAACACTATACCACATACCAAACATCGGTTGCAAGGGGGACGAAATTTTTGACGCAATGACCAAATATCCTCCTCGCACAACCCGGCCCGGTCGTACCAACGCAAAAAACACGAACACGAAAGGTAAATTTTTGCTACACTTTGCATACCCAATACTTGACGATATGTTTGTCTTGTGGTAATCTATTGTCACAGTACTTCTTGTGGCATTTTCCCATCACCGTAAACAGGACTTGCTCATGTAACGTTAAGTTGTTGTCAGGAAAGATGATAGCAAATTTTTCCCACATTAAGACGCAGAGTACGGAAGTACTGGACGCCCCGCTCGATTTTTCCGTTTGTTTGGAAAAAATGCTGAACGGTGGTGTTTTTTGCGCGCCGATGATTTTGATGTTGCTGAAACTTGTATCGTATAACAAAAAGAGAGGCGAGGGATTTGGGACGAAGGGCGAGTTGTTTGATTCAACCCCTTACTCCTTACCCCTTTTTCCTTACCCCTTACCCCAAAGAATAATCCCATGAACCCCGGCGAAGTGCTGCGAATCGTTGATAGTATTCACCGCGATAAAAAAATCGCGAAAGAGATCGTTTTTGCCGGTATTGAGGCGGCTCTGGTCACCGCTGCGCGAAAGCATTACGGCGAAGACGCCATTCTCGAATTTCATATTGATCGCGAAAACGGCGTTATCGACGGGTCTTGTAACGGTGAACCTCTCTCGGCGGAAGAACTGGAATTGACAGGCCGAATCGACGCTCAAACCGCAAAACAGGTCATGATCCAAAAAATCCGCGAAGCAGAACGCGATTCGCTGTTTGACCAGTTTCATGCGGAAATCGACCAATTGGTCGTTGGCATCGTCCAGAAAAACGAAGGAAATACGACCGTCCTGGCTCTGGGTAATGTCGAAGCGATTCTGCCGCGTTCGGAGAAAATCCCCGGCGAAGCTTACCGGCTTAATGACCGCGTGCGTGCCGTGGTTGTTGACGTCAAAAAAGCAGGAACGCGTATCAAAGTCGTACTCAGCCGGGTGCGTCCCATGCTGGTTCGGCGGCTGTTCGAGCAGGAAGTGCCGGAAATCGGCGACGGGATCATCGAAATCAAGGAAATTTCACGAGAACCCGGTTATCGCACCAAGATTGCCGTTTCGACCATCGACCCGCGTATCGACGCCAAAGGTGCCTGTGTCGGCATTCGCGGAGGGCGAATCAAAAACATCAACATGGAACTCGGCAATGAACGGGTGGATGTGGTCGAATGGAGCGACGACATGCAGGTTTTCATCCCAAACGCTCTGCAACCTGCCGAAGTCGAGGAAGTCATCCTTTGTGGTATGTTGGGGCGTGCCGTCGTGCTTGTGCAACCGGATCAGCGGTCGCTGGCCATTGGCCGCAAAGGCCAAAACGTGCGACTGGCCAGCAAACTTTGCGGCTGGGACATCGACATCATGACGCGAGAGGACCTCGAAAGATTACTGGAAAAGACACTAACCGGCTACCTTGAAATTGACGGAATGACTGACGAACTGGCCGATCAACTGGTCGGTGAAGGTTTCCTGTCCTTTGACGACCTGTCAATTATCGAACCGGATGACCTGATGGAACTTGGGCAACTCACCGAGGAAGAAGCGTCCCATATTATCGATCAGGCGGAAGCTTTCGCTGAGGCTGAGGAAAAGGCGGAAGAAGAAGCAAAAACACAAGGCGCGTCCCGTTTTTCCGATGCCGAACCGGTGGAAATGGTTACGGAAGAGGACGAAGAGGATGTCGATGAGGAAACCGATGAAGAAAGCGGTGAGGAATCCGAAATCGACGCGGAAAACGAAACAGAACCGGAAACCAACGAAACAAACGAACAATCAGAGTCCGAAGCGTAAGCAGCATGAGTATGGTAGGACGGTCACGCCGTGACCGCCAAAGCCAGAAGCCGTGACGGAGCGGTTGGTTTTCCAAGTGGCCAAAAATTCAACTGGACTGATCGAAACTGACGATTATATTGTTCAGAAGGGCTTAGGGAATAAGGGAGTTGTTTTTCCCTTACCTTTTTCTCTAAATTTTAATTGAAGAGAGCGACTCACCATTGTCAATTCGCATTTACGCACTTGCCAAACAGTTAAAGATTGAAAGCAAAGAGCTGGTCGAACACTGCAAAAAGCTGGGTTTTGACAAGGCATCGGCTTTGGCCAGTCTGACCGAAGAAGAAGTCGAGCGGGTCAAAGCTTCGTTGACCAAGTCGTCGAAAGCCGGTGCATCGGCTTTTGCGCCCGTCGAACCACTGAAGCGTCCGGCCAACCTCTCGCAATCGGGACGCGTGCCGGTTTTGAAGCCGACACTCAAACCGAAATCTTCCGCATCCCTCTCTGCCGAAACACCCGTCGTTGCAGAAAAACCGATTGAGCCGAAATCGGAACCCGTGCCGATCGAAGTTCCGTCGATCGAAGTTCCGTCGATCGAAGTTTCGTCGATCGAAGTTTCGCCGGTCGAAGCGAAAATCGTAACAAAGCCTCTGCCGGAACCTGCCGCACCGGTTACCGTGAAACCGGAAACGCCTGTGATTGGTTCCATCAAAAAACCTTCGGAATCAAAGCCGGTGAAAGAAAAGCAGCGTCCCGCCGAAAAAACGACTGCCACACCTCCGGTGCTAAAAGTCGAACCGGTTGCGGAAAAGCCGCCCCAAGACGATTTACCGACACTTGGATTATCGGTACCTGAGAGTCCGGAACCGGAATTTGCCGACTTGACTCCGGCAGTCACAGAACCGCCAAAAAAACCCAAGCCGAAAAAAAATGATCCGACGCCAAACGTTATTGATCACATTCCCAATATTGCGGCGATCCGTAAGGAAAAAAATTACGTCAGCCCCATGCGGTCGATTTTGAACAAGGTGCCGTTGCTTGGACGCCGCAAACCAAAGACCGACGAATCGGACGGCAAACAAGGTGCCGGGACAAACGGCAAATCCGGTGGGCCTTCCATTCGCTTGGCACCGGTTCCGAAAACGCCGGCGAACAGAGTACCGAAAAAACCGGCTGAACCCGCCCCGCAAAAGCCGGATATGAAGTTGCCCAAAGAAGCGATTCGCGCCGCCGCACAGGGAACTTCGCGACCGTTGGACGAACACATCCGACGACACGAAGAAAAACAGCGGAATCTCAAGGACGGGAAAGACAAAGATAAAGATAAGGGGAAAGGTAAAAAGGGCAAACCTGGAGATAAACCCGTAACCTACACTCAAGTCAATACCGCAACTGCCGATGCAAATCGGAGAAAAGGCCCCCGGTCCAAGAGCAAAGACGAACAACTCGTAAACGACTTGGCGACACCGACCAGGAAACGCCGCACCGGTGCCAAACGCCGTCACGCCGGAATGGAATACGACGCGGAAGAAAGTTTCGCCACTCCTCGTCAAATTCGGAGGCCGAAAAAATCGCAACAGATCAATACCGCAGCACCGCGAAAGAGCGATCTTGTGATCCAACTTCCCTGCACCGTCAAGCAATTTGCCGAGCAGACAGGACTTTCTGTGGCCATTGTATTGCGGAAACTTATCGAATTGGAAATGCCGATGATTATCACCTCTCAACTTGACGAGGATGCCGCCGAACTGCTCAGCGAAGCTTTTGAACTGCGGCTCAATATCCGCCCGCCCAAATCGCTTGAAGACGAATATGTGCAGTCGCTTTTCGATTTGGTTGATGCACCGGAAGACCTCAAACCGCGTCCACCGGTCGTCACGTTTTTGGGGCATGTTGACCACGGGAAAACCTCGTTACTCGACCGCATTTTGAGCCTTGATGTCGTTTCCGGTGAGAAAGGCGGCATCACGCAACACATTCGGGCATATCGCATCACAACGCCCAATGGCGACGTAACCTTCGTTGACACGCCCGGCCACGAAGCGTTTACCGAAATGCGCGCTCGCGGGGCGAATTGCACCGACATCGTCGTGTTGGTTGTGGCCGCCGACGACGGTGTCATGCCACAAACGGAAGAAGCGATCAGCCATGCAAAAGCTGCAGGTGTGCCGATTGTCGTGGCACTCAACAAATGCGATTTGCCCTCGGCGAACATTGATCGGGCAATGCAAAGTCTTGCGACGCACGATATACTTCCCAGCGAATGGGGTGGCGATGTCGAAGTTGTCAAAACCAGTGCGATCACCGGCGATGGTATCGACACACTGCTCGAAACCTTGCTCATGGTGGCTGAACTGAGCGAATTGAAAGCCAACCCGAACCGCGCGGCTCTTGGTGTGGCACTTGAATCAGAAATGCAGTCTGGGCAAGGTGTTATCGCAAAGGTGCTCGTGCAAAACGGCACTCTCAACACCGGCGATGTTGTGCTTTGCGGAGCCGCACATGGTCGCGTCAAGGTCATGCTCAACACGCTGGCACCCTTCAACAAACTGACGAAAGCCGAACCGGGTACGCCCGTGCAATTGATCGGCCTTGACGTTGCCCCTGCAGCGGGCAGTAAATTCTGTGTGCTGGACGACGTTTCGATTGCCCGTCAAATCGCGCAAGATCGTGCCGAGGCCGAACGCTCACAGGAGCTGGCCGACATGCGACCGCGGGTCACGCTCGAAAATCTGTTCCAACGCATATCCGAAGCCAACGAAGTGCAAACGCTCAACATCATCATTAGGGCGGACGTGCGCGGCTCCATCGAAGCCATTCGCAAGGAACTCGGCAAGCTCGATCATCCGGAAGTTAAAATTCGCATCCTGCAAGCCTCCGTCGGCGGCATTACCGAAGCCGACGTGCAACTGGCCGACGCCAGCGAAGGCATTATTGTCGGTTTCAACGTCGTGCCGGACGAAGGTGCCCGTGTTTTGGCCGAAAAACTGAAAATTCAGGTGCGCCGCTACGACATCATTTACAACCTGGCCAACGACATCCGAGCGGCTCTCGAAGGAATGCTCAAGCCGCTTTCTCGCGAAAAGGAACTGGGCCGCGTCCTGGTGCAACGGATTTTCGTTGTCAGTCGCATCGGCACGATTGCCGGTTGCCGCGTACTTTCGGGCACCGTCGAACGCGATTGCCGCATACGCATCATTCGTGAAAACCGCATCATCGGCGATTACGCCCTGGATTCGCTCAAACGCGAAAAAGACGACGCCAAAGAAGTCCGCGAAGGCTACGAATGCGGCATCAAACTGAAAGGCTACAACGACATCAAAGAAGGAGACGTTTTCGAATCATACAAAACGGAAGAAATCGCAAGAACGTTTTGATCATTTGTTTCTCGCAGAGACGCAGACCGCAAAGGACAACACTATGCTAAATATCATTGTGATTACAGTAATTATACTGCTGTTTTTCTTGGCGGTTGTGACTGCAATATATCACACAGTCAAGGGAAACTGGTCGTCGCTGATGAAGAATTATGATACCAGCCAAATTCCTCCGGAAAAACAAAGATTGATCTTTTGGCGTATTCATACAATCGTTTGAACACTGGTTGCGTTATTTGTTGTTTTGTCGATGATTAAGATTTTTTTCTTTCCATAGCATGACAACATCACATCGAACCCTCAAATCCGCCAAAAATGCCGTACAATAAAAAACTTCCGTTGCCTTAAAAGATGGGTTGGAGAACAGGGCAATAAAGGAAAGCAATCATGTCAGAACAACAGACACCATTGACTTACGAAGGCGTACTTGAATTATTCCGGGAAAGCGACCGGAAGTTTGCGCAGATGGTACATGAATCCGACCTTCGGTCGAAAGAACTCGACCGGATGTTTCAAGAAACTCGAGAGCAAATGAAAGAAACCGAACGGAAATTTGCGATTATGTCGCAAAAAACCGACCGGAAGATTCAAGAAACTACCGAGCAGATTTCGTCTCTTGGTTCACGGGTAGGTGAGATTGTCGAACACATGATCGGTGGAGACATCGTTCCCCAATTTCGGGTGCTAGGATACAACATTACCCAATACGCCAGGAATCACATTTTTAGGAATGCAGAAACGGCGGAAAGCGGCGAGATTGACTTGTATTTATACGACGGTGATGTTGTCATTCTTATCGAAGCAAAGACCAATCTCAAAACAGACGATGTCCGTGAGCATATTGATCGGCTGGAGAAGTACCGGCGTTGTGTCGAAACGAACAAAAGCGACCACCGGCGTTATCGTTTTATCGGAGCGGTTGCCGGAGCGGTCGTTGAGGACAATGTTGCCGCTTTTGCACAAAAAAACGGGTTGTACGTCATCGTCCAATCCGGAAGAGCCGTCGAAATTATCCCGTCGCCGGAAGGGTTCGTGCCAAAAAAATGGTAAAGGGGCTTGCTTGGAGGAATTGAAAAAGAAAGAATGAGTATTGTCATGAATCTGGCCACGCTTTACGAAAAGATTGCCACGTTACCGCCGGCACTGTTGCCAAAACTGGAGCGTTACATTGACTCGCTCCCGACGGCAGATGGCGGTTGGGACACTACGGACTATACCGACCCGGATTGGGGGCCGCCGCCCGTTGATGAAAACGGAAAACGAATCCATCCGAAAGCAGGGTGTATGAAGGGTATTATCGTCATGCACGACAATTTTTTTGAACCCGATGACGATTGGGAAGAGTACATGTAATTTATGCAGCTTTTACTTGATACACATGCGGTCATTTGGTTCATTAACGCCAATTCCCGTTTGCCGCAACACATTCGGGAATTGTTGGATGACGATTCCAACGATGTTTATGTCAGCATCATTTCGCCCTGGGAAATTTCGATCAAATCCCGACAAGGAAAATTGGATTTGTACAGATCACTTGACGAATTTGTGCGTTTGTTACAAGACAATGGCTTCCGTTTTTTACCGGTTCAACTGAACCATGTTTATTGCCTTGATACCCTGGAACCCCATCACAAAGACCCGTTTGACCGCATGTTGATCGCCCAAGCGATTACGGAAGATTTTACCATCGTCGGCTGTGACGAAGTGTTTGACCTTTACGGTGTCAGACGGTTGTGGTAAGCAACGGTTTGTATGTCATCGTCCAATCCGGCAGAGCCGTCGAAATTATCCCGTCGCCGGAAGGGTTCGTGCCAAAAAAATGGTAAGGGTTTCACCGGATAGTATTCGGCAAAGGTAGGGCGGTCACGCCGTGACCGCCGTTGGGTTGCGAAAAGAATGAATATAGATATACAAGGGACTATTGTTTTTTTCGTTGGTTTTTTTCTCGTTTGTATTATCGTGGCCTTCGTCAGCTCGGTTGTTATTTCGGGAATCTTTCATATTTATTCAATGACTAGCAAGAAAGACGGCTTTGCATTTTTGGAAGTTTTTCCATACGTGTTTATCGCACACCTCATTCTTGCCGCCTTTCATGTTATTTTCCTTATGTTTCGAAATATTAGGTAAAACGGAATTTTTCCTGAATCGTCCCTTACGAGGCGAGTTTCCCTCATTGTAACTTCAAACTTCAAACTTCAAAATGCCGGCATCACGTCGAACCCTCAAAGCCGCCGAAGCGATTCGCGAAGTGGTGGCCATGGCGATCCTCACGGACATCAAAGACCCGCGTGTCCGCAACGCGACCATTACTCGCGTCGAGGTCTCCGGCGATATGCGCTACGCAAAAGTTTTTATTTCGGTCATGGGTGATGAAACGCAGGAGCAACTCACTCTGCGCGGCCTGCAAAGTGCCGCCGGTTTCCTGCAAGCCAAGTGCGCCAAACGCATCGACACGCGCTACACCCCGCGATTGCAGTTCCAAATCGACGAAGGCGTCAAAAATTCCGTCGAAATCACGCAACTCCTGAAAGAAATTTTTCCGGACGGAGTTGAAGAATTAGAGACGAGGGACGAGAGATGAGAGGCGAGAATTACTCACCCCTCACCCCTCACCCCTCACTCCCTCACCCCCTTGCCCATCTCCAAATGCCTGCCACTAATCGAACCGACAAGGTCAAACTGCTCGTCAAGACGCTTCATAAGCGTTATAAGCACCTCCCGAAACCGGCGGATCGCAATCTGCTCGAATGTCTGATGTTTGCCGCTTGTCTCGAAAACGCCACGTTCGACGCGGCGGAATCGGCGTACTCCGTGCTGGAGCATCATTACATCGATTGGAACGAACTCCGCGTTTCAACGTCGCAGGAGATCGCCGATACCTTGCCGATGCTTCCCAGGCCGCTCGCAGCAGGCGAACGGATCAAAAAGACCTTGCAGTGGGTCTTTGAAACGACCTACATGTTCGATCTGGAAGACTATCGCAAAAAGACCATCGGCCAGACTGTCGAGTATCTCGACTCGATTCCGTCTTGTACGCCGTTTATGACCGGTTACCTTGTGCAGATCGGACTGGGCGGGCACCAGATTCCCTTTGATGAGGCCGCACTGCGCATTATGCGGCGACTCGACCTGACGAAGGTCAACAACGGACGCGAAGAAGTGCCAAGCATTGAGCGGTTTGTTGTTAAGGCGAAAGGCCTCGAATTTGCGACCATGATGCACCTGTTCGGCACGGAGTTTTTCGACCGTCAAGACGATGCGGAATTGCTGGCACTATTAGCCGCCATTGACAAAAACGCCGCCGAACGCTCATGGCAGGAACCGGAAGACATTGCCAAAAAACCTGACACCAAACCGATACAACCGATACCCGTCAAAACCACTACGCCGCGTTCAGCAGGTGTCAAAGCGGAAATCAATTTGGACGACGAAGATGCCGAAACGGTCGGACAGGTCACCCGCGAGGTGGAAGTCGGGTTTGTTGACATTGATTTAGACGCATTGAGTACTGGGGACGGAGTTCAAGCGGCATCTCCCAAAGGAAAAAAGCAGACTCAAAGTAAACCGGAATCAAAGAAAGCTTCGTCTGCCCAAACGACATTATGGAAGCAGGACGATGAAGAAACCGCTCAGAAAGTCGTTCCCGATGCGGTATCAAACCCTTCTCACGATCGGGTACCCTTGAAAAAAGAAATATCCGACGATAAAAAAGCTGAGGTATCGGACACCAAAACAACGGACAGTCCCAAACCCGAGAAAAAAGCAACTCTGGTGACCAAAAAACCGGAAACAAAAAAAGCATTGCCCCAAAAAAAAGATGTGACCGAAAAAGAAACAGTGAAAAAAGACGCAAAATCAACTTCACCCCCCTCCAAGGTGCCACCAAAAACCGACAAGAAAAAAGCGGAATCCAAGCCCCCTCAAAAACCGACGAAAACCAGCCCGCCAAAGTCAGCAACGAAAAAATTACAGCAAAAAAAACCACGTTGATGAACGGGGGGCGGCCATCTTGTCCGCATTGTGAAAAGTTTTGAATTTCTGCCTCGCGAGTTTTACCTTGCCGACGCCGTGACCGTTGCACGGGCGTTGCTTGGCAAACAATTGGTGCATTACTCACACGAGGGAACGACTGGCGGGATCATCGTCGAAACCGAAGCTTACGCCGGTCACAATGACGCGGCCTGCCATTCGTATCAACGCAAGTCGCCGCAGGGTGAGCATCGCACGAACATCATGTTCCGTGAAGGCGGCCACGTTTACGTTTACCTGATTTACGGCATGTACAACTGCTTCAATGTCGTTGTCAATGGGGTCGGCAGTCCCGAAGCGGTGTTGATTCGGGCACTCGAACCGGTCGAAGGGTTGCCGCTCATGGCGCAACGACGCGGTATCGACATTACTTCGGGTAAACGTAGCGAATTGGTAAAACTTTGTAGCGGCCCCGGCAAACTCTGCATTGCAATGGGCATCACACGCGAGCATTACGGACAAGACCTTTGCCGGAATGGTCGCAACGGCATTACCATCACCGAAGGGATAACCGTCGCCGATTCGGACATCGTCGCCACGCCTCGCATTAACGTCGATTACGCCGGAGAAGCGGGAGCTTTGCCCTACCGGTTTGTCATCCGCAAAAGTGCTTTTCTCTCAACACGCAAGTTTCTTCAAAATTCTTTGCCCACAGATGACACGGATTGACACAGATAGTATAATGGGATTTGTGACCCGTTTCACTTACCATCATTTTTGAGGAGACTTTCATGACAAAACTCACACGACTTCACCCATTACCGTTTCTTTTCACCGCAATGATGAGCGTGGCTTCTCTCGTTGTTGCACAACAACCGATGCGCGATGTCAATATTGAGCCTTACATTGCGTCGGGAGATGTTGTTTCGGTCAAGGATTTCGGGGCTCAAGGCAACGGCACGACCGACGACACGGCCGCCTTTCAAAAGGCACTCGATTCTTTCGGCAGTCAAGGCGGGACGGTTTACGCCCCACGCGGCACGTATCTCTTTGAAGGCAGCATCAACGTTCCGCAAGCGGTAACGCTCAAAGGCGCTTTCGAGTCGGTACCGGCTCACAACGGGATTCGTAATCGCGGTTTGCCGAAACCCGGTGACGACGGTACGACCTTTCTCGTCACGGCCAATCACGGCACAGAGGAAGCTTCGCCGTTTCTGACGCTCAACACAAACAGCACGCTCAAAGGCATCGTTATGTACTGGCCGCTGCAAAACCCGAATGCCACACCCGAACCCTATCCCTGGGGCATCGCCATGCGCGGCAAGAACCCGGCTGTGCTCGATGTCGAAATGTTGAATCCCTACAACGCCATTGATGCATCAGATAACGAACGGGCTCTCATTCGCAATATCAGCGGCCAACCCTTGCGGCGAGGAATTTATGTCAACCGGATTTACGACATCGGCCGCATTGAAAACGTGCATTGGAACCCTTGGTGGAGTATGAGACCTGAAGTCATTGAGTGGCAAAAAAAACACGGCGAAGCTTTCATTTTTGAACGCACCGACTGGCACTATGTGCATAATACATTTTGCTTCGGTTATGGCGTCGGCTACAAATTCGGCGGCAGCAGCAACGGCGTTTGCAACGGTAACTTCCTGGGAATCGGGGCCGACCTTTGTCAAACGGCGGTGTTGGTCGAACAAAGTGCCCCCATGGGACTGCTGATCACCAACGGTGAATTCGTCTCCTTCCAAGGGGAAGACCCGACGATGGTTGTTGTGACCGGCACGAACACCGGCAACGTCCGCTTTGTCAATTGCGCCTTTTGGGGACCTTGTCATCAAATTGCAAAGATCGACGGCCGAGGCACGGTCGGCTTTTCCGATTGTACCTTCATGCAATGGGACACCAAAAGAGAAGGTCGCTATGCCATTCAGGTAACCGGCGGAACTGTGGTCATTCGTGGTTGTGATTTCTGGGAAGCCAACAAGAACCACGTCACGCTTGGCGAAAGGGTTGCTCGTGCCATTGTGAGCGAAAACACGGTCAAAGGCCCGGTGCAAATCGACAACAATTGCGAGAACAGCTACGTTGTTGGAAATCTCGGAACGTCCCAAGCAAGCGACGGAGAACAGAACCGCCGCCCACGACCACAACCGGAATGAAACAAAACGCAAATGACAGGACGGTCACGGCGTGGTCGTCCGAATCAGAGCCGCGACGGTGATGGAGCGGTCGAATTGGAACAGAGTCACATACTCACCATACCGTAATTGCTCCACGAACCGCGTGGGTTGACAAGATTTTTGGCCTTGTTCCGTTTTGGTCTGGGATTTTACGGTTTCTGCGGTGTCCAGCGATCGGGGAGCATATTGCAGTGACCTCATTGATCCGACCACCCCATAGCTTGTCGTTCATCCCGACAGACCAGACCTCGCTCAAATGAAACTACTTTAACCCAATAAGAAAAAGATATGATAAATAACGTGTTACACCAAACAATTGAAGAAATTTTACTTGACAACGAACTCGATACCGAAGAAGTTGAGGACTTATCAGGCAAACGAAAAATTTTTACAGAACAAGGTGATGTTGAAATTGAATCACTTTTAGGAAAGTATCAAAGAGGCAGACTAAATATTCAACCTGACTTTCAAAGGCAATTTGTTTGGGACAAAACAAAATCAAGCAGGCTTTTGGAATCTGCATTGCTAGATATTCCTCTGCCTGTTGTTTATTTATCAGAAGAAAAAGATGGAAGTGAAAATGTAATTGATGGACAGCAACGTCTAACGGCATTTTTTTCATTCATAGGTGGTAAATTTATCGATGGAAGTGATTTTAAGCTTTCAGGACTAAAAGTTTTTACGGAATTAAATGGAAAAAAATATAATGAATTGACAGAGGAATTTCAAGAAAAAATTCGCTATTACAAATTGCGAACAATAAAATTCAAAAAAGAATCGGATAACGATTTGCAATTTGAAATATTTGCAAGATTAAATACAGGTTCTGTCCCATTAAACGAGCAAGAATTGCGAAACTGTGTTTATCGCGGCACATTCAATACACTCTTAAAAGACCTTGCACAAAACGAAGATTTTAGATATTTGCTAGGGATTGCAAGTGCTGAGAAACGAATGAAAGACAGAGAGCTTGTTTTGCGTTTTGCTTCATTTCACTTCAATACCTATTTGAAATATAAAGCCCCAATCAAAAATTTTCTCAATCACACAATGGAGAAGTATCAAAATATCTCTGCCGACGATGAACAAGATTTAAGAAATGCTTTTAAAAATTCGATTCAAATCTTAAAGTCTCTTTTAGACAAAAAGGCTTTTAGAAGATTTTATCGCGGTGATGAGAAAAACAAGAATGGCAAATGGGAAACTAAATTTAATGAATCCCTTTATGACATTTTGATGTGTTCGTTTGCAAAAGAGGACAAGAACACAGCCTTTCAAAATCTTGATAGAATCAAAGAGGCTTTAATTGATTTAATGACAACAGACAAAGATTTTATCGATTCTATAGAACGTTCGACAAGCAGTGTTAAGGCAGTGACACATCGCTTTGACAAATGGCGAATGACTCTGCAAAGTATTTTAAGATTAGAAACAAAAGAGCCAAGATGCTTTACTTATGCGCTAAAAGAAGAGTTGTATAACACCAGCGATACCTGTGCCATTTGTGGTAATAAGATTTTAAATATTGACGATTCGGCAGTAGATCATATCCATCAGTATTGGACAGGGGGAAAGACAATTCCTGAGAATGCAAGACTAACACACAGATATTGTAACAACGCAAGACCAAGAACAGATAGCAGTGAATAACAAGAATATGCCGGTGTACAACAAGCGGTTTTGCGCAACCGGGGGTAAGCCAAGCAACCTTTTAGCTTCTCACCTTTTGCTCTTTCCAAATGCGGGCGAGAGGACTCGAACCTCCACGCCTTGCGGCACCAGATCCTAAGTCTGGCGTGTCTGCCAATTCCACCACGCCCGCAGGGGGAGGGAAGAGGTAAGAAAATGTTTTCCGCTTTTTCCCTTTTCCCTCTTACCTCTTCACTCTTACTTCACTTATTCCACAATAGGGTTGTAGCACATCGGGGATGCGCACCGAGCCGTCGGCCTGTTGGTAGAGTTCAAGGATAGCAACCAACGCTCGGCTGATCGCAATGGCCGTACCATTCAGCGTGTGCAGGAAGTGCGTCCCTTTTTCACCTTTGACCTTGTACCGCGAGTTGAGCCGTCTCGCTTGGTAATCGGTGCAATTCGATGTGCTGGTCACTTCACCGTATGCGTTGCGTCCCGGCATCCAGGCTTCGAGGTCGTACTTGCGATACGCCGGCGCACCGAGATCACCTGTTGCCGTATCAACAATACGATAGGGGATGCCCAGCCCATCGAAAATTTGACACTCCATCTGCAACATTTCCTGGTGCATGGCCTCGCTTTGGTCGGGCAAGGTAAAAGCGAACATCTCGATTTTCGTAAACTGGTGAACCCGATACAAACCCCGTGACGCACGACCGGCGGCTCCGGCTTCGGTGCGGAAACAGTGGCTGATCCCACAAAGTCGGAGTGGCATTTCCTCTGCATCGACGGTCTTTCCGGCCAAAAGCCCGCCAAGCGTGATTTCCGCCGTTGCAACCAAGCTTAAATCCGTGTTTTCGACACTGTATATCTGCGTTTCGTTGCCGCGCGGGTTGAAGCCGGTTCCCTGCAACACGTCATTTTTGGCAAGGTCGGGCGTGGTCATCGGCGTAAAGCCGGCCTTCATCAGGTTTTCCACCGCATAACGCTGCAAGGCGAGTTCGAGCAAAACCGCTTCATTTTTCAAAAAGTAAAATCCTGCACCGGCAACTCTTGCCCCACCCTCAAAGTCAATTAAGTCAAGGGCTTCCGCTATTTCGACGTGGTCTTTTGGCTCAAAGTCGTATTTCGGAACAGGAACTTTACCGAAAGACAATTCCGTATTGTCTTGGTCGTCAACCCCAATAGGCGCATCGGGATGTGCCATATTCGGAATCAGACGATGAATCTGCCCCAATTCTTCAACTGCTGCGTCGAGTTCCGCTTTTGCCGCCGCCGTCGCTTCACGAAGCTGCCGACCTTCTTCGACGCAACGCTGTTTGTCTTCAGAGGTTTCGGCTTTGCCGATAGCCTTCGAGACATCATTCGCCTGGCGGTTCAGGTCGTCAACCTTGACCTGTTGCGTCTTGCGAAATGTTTCCAATTCGACAAAACGATCAACGTCAACCTCAACACCGCGATTAACGCAGTTTTCCCTGATTAAATCAGCATTTTCAAGTATAAATTTTCTGTCCAGCATGGGAATTCCATAAATTTCGTCGCGTAATTCTGACGGTTCACTCAATTATTTTATAAGTTTACAGGAAAAATGTGTTTTGACAAACCCGCCCAAAACTGCGACCATTTTTCTGAGAGTATTGTCAAGTTTTACTACGAGGACGCTGATTTTTTGTGCCGTAATATACTGACATAAAAGCAAATACGTCATTTATATTGAATATTTTCACGATTTTGACACAGGGGCTATCCCATTGTTTGAATCCTGTGTTAGAATAAACATAATGTTAAGCTATAAAAAGCACATTGAGAAAATGTACACTCAGTGATAAATTCTTTTTCAGAAAATTTATGATTGATGTTTCATTTTTTTGAAAAATCATAAATTTTGTAGCAAAAAATTTTGATTTTGGTGTATAATACTTATGTAAGGTACACTATTCTTAGTTGTCATTCCATTTTGGACATAACAGTTTTGCAGAGATGATCTTACACTCTGGAAAACTTGTGTCATGGAATCAAATTTTATTCAAACAACATATTAAAAGATAACAAATTGGGAGAATTTTCCATGGCTAGAGGTGGTAAACGTAAAGGTGCGGGGCGTCCCAAGGGAACCGGAAAATTTGGTGAGCCGACAAAAGCCATTAGGCTTCCGATTTCAATGATCGATCGGATTATGCGGTTCATAGCCCAAAAAGGGTTGCTGCTGCCGATCTATACGACACAGGTTCAGGCTGGTTTTCCATCTCCGGAGGACGACACGATGCCCGAAACGTTTGACCTCATCGAACGACTTGTACCGAATCCTGAAGTCACGTTTCTGGTTCGTATGCAAGACGAGTCCATGACCGGGGCGGGCATTTACCCCGATGACATTCTGCTCGTTGACAAAAGCGTCGAAGCAACGCATGAAAATATCGTCTTGGCTGTGGTCGATGGCGAATTCACCGTCAAACGTCTGCTCCGCAAAGGCGATAGTATCGAACTGGCCGCCGAAAATTCCAATTTCCCGCCGATTGCCATCAATGACGAATCCGAACTTAACATCTGGGGTGTCGTCAAACAGGTGGTCCACCAGGTGTGATTTTTTCTGGCAACCTACCGAAACAACGAAACTGAAGGATTATCACTTGGAAATTTTCTCGCCAATTTCGTTGTTTTGTATTTTTTCGTGGATCAGCTATCCGGTCGTTACACTTCGTTTCGCTTTCGGCTGTCATTCCATCCCTATACTTTTTCCCAGTTGAAGACACATTCGAACGTAAAGCCGCTCTACCATTTCATTGTTTTTCCCATGATAGAAATCGATCTGGTGTCCGAAGGCTTGGTTATTCTGGTCAAAGCTATACCCGACTCACGGAAAAATGAAGTACGCGGCGAACAAAACGGTGCGCTGAGAGTCTCCGTGACACAGATCCCCGAAAAAGGCAAAGCCAACAAAGCCGTTCAGGAGCAGCTTGCACGCGGGTTGGGACTCCGCAAATCTCAGGTGCAACTGATTTCCGGCGAAACCAATCCGCTCAAGCGATTTCTCATCACCGGCGTTACGGTCGAGGAACTCCGAGAACGTGTCGCACCTTACCTCGTGTGATGATTTGTCGGTATCCGTTCATTGTTTCTTGTGTACTACCTTTGCCTGTTGACAACAATATTCTGTCGGCGGTTTTCCCCAAGTGCCGATAGTGACAATCGAAGGCGACGTCCCGAACGGGAAGCCGATTCCCGTTGCAAAATGATACATCACTTCCCCGAAGTTCCTCGACGACAATTGGCGTCCATATAGAGAGTTGCCGAATAAAACGCGGCACAATTGTAGTGAAATGAAAAGAATATTTTCTCAATTTCTCTTCATTTTCTTCATCGTGATTTTTCCGTGAATTTCCGTGTTTTCCGTGGAAAAAATTCCTGCTGTTGACAGTTTGAGTCTATTAACCAGTCGCTTACGCTCTTGGCTGCCTGCTATTGAAATGACCACGTTATTTCTGCACGAATCTTAAGGCGTGATGTTCACACGGCATACCCTTCATGACCTCTCCATCTCTTCACAGCCTTCGCACCTCTCAGAGTAAGTCTTTAACTGACTAAAAACCGTTTGCCGCAAGGTGTTTGGCCTTGCGGTTTTGTTAAAAAACATATTACGCTTCCGTTTTTGGAAGTTCAAACCTTAATCACGAAAGGCATAACAACGATGTCGCGATTGGCGGTGTTGTTTTTTGTAGTCGACCTTCGACCAATCGACGACGGCGAGAACGTGGCGAGTTGCCGCGAACATCGTCGGACGCACCATCACAAACGTTGGACATGTCGGCAAGACCGTTGGTTGTACCGACGATTTGCTCGCGTGCAAACTTGCGCAACGACTCGACGAGGGGCTGCGTTGTGACCCGATCGTTGGCGAAAAACCGCCAGATCGCCTGCGTCACGGCGAACGCTTGCTCGACATCCGTCAGCACAACGACGCCTGCCGCATTCGCTTGCGTATGTTTCAATATGTCCCATCACCAACCCAATATAACGGCGTTCCAGACGTCGACCCGGCAATTGAATTTGAAATCCATGTCTGCGTATTTTGCCATATTTCCGCAAAAACCCCAACCCAAATTTTCGGCAAAAAAGTTGTGTAGATACGTTTGGCGTAAGCTGTGGGGTAAACGCTTCGACCGCTCGTTGACGCTCGCGGCTCTGATTGTACTGACGATTAAACAAACCGTGTTGTTCCCGGGAGTGGAATGGGGTAATTGCCCGTTGCATCGGGGAGCGACGGCGGAGACGTGGCCATGCTGACACCGTCCGGCTCAATTCCACCGAAATGGAAGTCGGCTTTGTAAGCGTCTTCATATTTTACGGCGTTGCCCTGGAAAGCGGCGATCTGTCCCAAAACGCCGACCATCGTGCTTTTGCACATAAAGTCGCCACAGTTGACCGGTTTGCCGGTTTTGACCGCCTTGACCAATTCGTTTTGCTCCGTCTGATAGGGGTTATTACCCGGACCGCTGTAACGGTAAATCTCTTCGCCGTTACGTTTCACAAAACGGTTTTGGTCGAGCAGACAGGTCGCTTTGGAACCCATGATGACATCGCCGGAATTGTTGTAACAGCCGTTCGTCGTGCGACAGAGTGCGTACAACCGTGCGCCGCTCTTGTATTCATAAGTCACGGAAGCATGGTCGAACATATCGCCGTAAATTTCGCCGAACGAGCCGCTGCGTCCCGCCGTGGCAAAAGCCCAGTCAGGCATTTCGCCCTGCATCGCCCAGCTCATGCGGTCAACGTTATGCACCAGCGATTGCGTTACGTCGTCGCCGGACAGCCAGCAGAAGTGGTACCAGTTGCTGAATTGATACTCCGTTTCGGTCAAGCCCGGCCTGCGTCCAACAAGCACATACGGCCCGCGAAGGAACATCGACTGCATGGCCACGATGTCGCCGATTTCGCCGTCGTGAATGCGTTTCATGATGTCCTGCCAGGCCAGCGACCAGCGGCTTTGAAGCCCTGACATGACCGAGAGTCCTTTTTCCTCGGCCAGTTTGCAGGCGGCTTCCATTCTGCGGATACCGGGCGGATCGATCGCGTGGGGTTTTTCGACGAAGACGTTTTTGCCTGCCTTGATCGCCGCTTCGGTGTACATGGGATGAAACTTCGACGCGCAGGCAATCAGCACAATGTCGGAAAGTTCGATGACCTTTTTGTAGCCGTCGAAATCCCAAAAGCAATGCTCATCGGGACAACGCACCTGGTCCGGTTTGGCACCGGCCAATGCGTTTCGTTGGTTTTTCACACGGTCTTCAAAAACGTCGCACATCGCGACCAGCTTGACGCTTGGGTCGGAATTCAAACTTTCCTGTGCGGCGCCGCCACAGCGACCGCCGGCACCGATCATGCCGATTTTGATTTCCTCCTGACCCTGTGCATGAGCACTGCGACTCAGCGCAAGCCCGGCGGCCAAAGCGGCACCGGTTGCCGCTCCGGTTTGAATAAAATTACGTCGTGTGATTGGGTGTTTGGACATAAAAACGTCTCCTTGTAAGGTAACATATAATTATACTGAACAATTCCATTAAGAGAACATTTCCATAGAAAACTTTGTGTTCTTTGTGAAAAATCCTTGTGCCCTTGTGGTAAAAAAACGAGTTATACTCGAAAGTTGTGTACAAGTTGCAAATAAGCGGTGGTATTGGAAAATGGTGAGTAGTAAGAACAATCACTATTTTTCAAGGGACCACCACAATGAAAAAGTATAACAGAAAATCGCATTCACAACCAGTAGATCGTCACGATTCACCCAATTTATCCAGAAGAACCAAGCAGGAGGACTCCACTGCCGGCAAGAAATCCGGCTTGCCTGAAAAGAATTTCAACGAGTTTGACAAGTCGTTGGCTGCGTCAACTTCCGCGTCCCGTCCGGTGACCGGCGAGCATCGCGTCATCGTTGAGATGGCACCGTTGCCGGGTTCGCATGACATCATTACCGAGTTGGCGCGAGCCGGCGCGAAGCAAATTCTCGCCGCCGCACTCGAGCAGGAAATCAGCGAGTACATCGACGCACACGTCACACACCGCGACGAACACGGGCATCAGCAAATCGTTCGCAACGGTCATTGCGAGCCGCGCAACATCCTCACAGGCATAGGCAACATCGAAGTCGAACAGCCGCGTGTGCGTGACAAACGCGAAAAATCCGAGCGTGAAAAGTTTACGTCAAAAATTTTGCCGCCGTATTTACGCAAAGTGAAAACGCTCGACGAGTTCATTCCGATCCTGTATTTACGGGGTGTGAGCACCGGCGACATGGAGCCGACGCTTCGCGCGTTGCTCGGCGAAAACGCGAAAGGACTTTCCGCCCAAACGGTTTCACGCCTGAAAATGCAGTGGAAAAACGAGTTCGCGACATGGAGCAAACGGTCGCTTGCAAACAAAAAATGGTTCATCCGACAAGTTCGTGCCTTGCCTTATGGATGGCGAGTATTTTTAGTTTGAAGTATTCCTGGTCAC
>Ga0082212_10002174_pt1 | contig 28866 bp, 24 predicted proteins | sample TergutNt197P3_FD_71548 | JGI IMG/M metagenome (GOLD analysis project Ga0082212, IMG submission 71548) | Neocapritermes taracua P3 segment gut microbial communities from Petit-Saut dam, French Guiana - Nt197 P3 | ecosystem: Host-associated > Arthropoda: Insects > Digestive system > Gut ...
GTGGAAACCAGTAAATTATTGGAGGCATACTCCCGCACCATTCTCCATTCTGAATACTGAGTTCTGAATACTGGATACTAACAAGGCTGAAAGCCTTGGGTTGTGGGCGAAGCCCACCCTATGATATGACAAAGACTGTCTGCATCGAAAGGAAAACACATCATGAAAAACCTCACTTCGACCTCAATCCCTGTCGATAGCCGCATTTCAAACGTCGTTGTCTACTTATCGGGAGCACAGGTCACCCGCACCGCCGATATCGAGACCCCAGCCGACAGCCTGAGTGTTGTCTTCAGCAGGCTCCCCGGTACACTGCATCCGGAAAGCATCCAGGTCTCCGTCACAGATGGTACCGTGATCCACTCGGTGGAACACGCCACGAACTACCTTCAGGAAACGGATCATACTGAAGAAATCACAGCCCTCAAAGAGCAGCTGAAAACCTTGGAACGCCGGCTCATCAAAGAAAATAACCAAGTCGAACTGGGAACCCTTGAAGAAAAAATGTTTGCCCGGAACATGGACCTCGCAGGCAGCAAAACCGGCCTCAAAGCCGACGAACTCAAAGCCGCCGTTCTGTTTTACAACGAACGCATGTCTGCCGTCCGGGAAACACGTTTATCCTGCCAGGAACGCATAGATGATCTCAACAAACAAATCACGGCGCTCAAAACCCAACTCGGCAGTTTCAACCGCAACCGTGCGCGTCCCGAACCGGTAAGCGAAATCACCGTCACTCTGGCAGCCAACGAATCAAGCGAGGATACGACATCCCCAAAGACGCTGACCCTCTCCTACTTTGTTGACACCGCCGGTTGGCAACCTTCCTATGATATCCGCGCCAACAACGCTTTCGGAGATATCGCCCTTCACTACAAAGGCAAAGTCAGCCAGAATTCCGGCGAAAACTGGGAAAACGTCCGACTCACACTCTCCACCGGCAACCCCGGCATCAACGCCGTCTGCCCCGATTTGAAACCATGGTATGTTGACCTGCCATTGTATCAGCCGCGAGTTCTCGCGTCAGGGGTTGCAAGGGGCAGATCCCGGGCTCCGGGGTTATCAGACGAAATCAACGGAGAGGATTCGGGACACATGTACCTTGAACAATCAGAGGCGACCGGAGAACCTTTTGAGACAGCGACCGCTTCTGCCTCTCTGCTGACTGCGGCGGTCAGCGAATCCGTCACAAGCGCGGAATACAACCTGACCCCTCCCTACACGATCGCCAGCGGCGACGACGGTCAAGACGTAGAAATCACCACCCATTCCCTGGCAGCTGCCTACCGCTACTTCAGCGTGAGCAAATTAGAACGGGAAGTCTTCCTCTTAGCCGCTGTCAGAGAGTGGGAACATTTGCACCTCATAGCCGGCGAAGCCTCCATATTCTTTGAAAACCGCTACGTAGGTAAAACCATGATAGACCCCCGCCGAGCTGAAGAAACCATTGATCTATCCTTAGGAACAGACAAATCCGTAATCGTTACCCGAGAACGGGGCAAAGATCGCACGGGCAAAACCTTAGTCGGCGGCAACATCAAACAAACCCGCCAATGGGAATTGACAGCCCGCAACCTGAAGCCCTACCCCATCGAAATCGAGTTAAAAGACCAGGTTCCGGTCTCAATTAACAAACAAATCAATGTCAGCGTCATTGATATGGACGGCGCGACCATGGATGCTGATACCGGCATCCTAACATGGAAAATCACTCTCAACCCGGCTGAAGCCAAGACCATGACCATGAAATATGTTGTGACCAGTCCCAAAGAGACGCCGGTATACTTGGATTAGGCCAATCACACCTTATTCCGCCCAATAATCCTTAACACAGCTCCAAGGCCCGGCATATATGGATACCGAGCTTAATCGTTTCTCCTTCTGAGAACTGCGTTTCCGGGGCTTGGTCAGACATGATAATAATTTCGTATAGCCGTCTCTGGAATGTCACTGATTCTGCAACTCCTGTCGGTATAAAAGCAACACCTCAATAGGAACTCCATACTTATTGTCAGCGTACCTATCAATAAACACGTCTTCAGGTATGGCTCCGCCACCGTTTTCTCTAATATCTTTTTTGGCCAGCGTATAGGAACCTCCAATTGGCGTATAACGGTTAGCCGGATCGTTACACCAAGTCGTTAAACGGGCCAATAACGCGGGATCCCGGTTTATCTCCTCCATTGTCAGAATGGGTTGATTATTATCGTTATAAACATCTAGATTGAGTTGGACTGTTACGGGATCATAAAATACAGAAAATGTTGTGAGTTGCGCTTCAGATTCGTGGGTTATTCGCACCCCAGAGTATCCGATGACATTCCCTTTAAGCATACCGTCAATATGAGTATTAACGCTTTCGGCAAGAGCCTGTTGATAATCCTCAACCGTCTCCATTGACTGATTGATAAGTCTCTTCTCTGTGTTAATTTGAGCTTGTACCCCTGAAAATGCGATAATTCCCGAAACGACGTCACCCGGGAGTTTAATAAACCCAATTGTTGTTCCCAAAACTGCCGTTGCCCATAATTGCCCAGGGTTGGACTTATTATTATCGAAGTCTTCCTTAAGGTCTTCTCCTAACTCTTGAGCCGATCGCGTCGCGCTCTCTCCATAAGTTTCTCCAATATATTGAACTATGTTAGGATTATAGGGATAAGCTGTTGATATGAAAGATGGCTGCTTTCGGGAATTGGGTGAAGCGGGACTCGTAACGGAATACCAAGTCTGATCGAAACCGGCAGATAATTGAACAACATTTACATCTTCACCTGTATCTTTGTCTTTTACTGTCGTAAACTCAATACCAATAACCGGAGATTTCACCTCCTCAACAGGATAAGATCTATATCCTACGAATTGCACATATCCCGGTGTGTTCCAATACCCGGAAAAAGTAATATTGCTGCTGTTGATGATGAAATCATCATAAGCACCACTCAACTCATATAGCCGATTGATAGCATCATATTGTTCTTTGTATTCACCCGTCAATGAACTCGGATTTTCAGTATTAAGCAGATAGTAATTGAGCGGATACACATTAGGGTCCAGCAACCCTTGAACCTTTTGTCCATGTCTCGCAACAACAGCCGTCAACATACCAGTCGGCTTAATTCCACATTCATGTTTAAAATAATCTATGATCTCGGTATCACATCCGGCTTGGAAAAAAAACTCAATATCTTCGCTGCTCCCGTCAATTCCCATTTGGAGAAGCACTTCGCTTAAGGCTTCAACCCTTACATCATAAGATCCAAATGATCCGAATTGCCGGTCACTGCTACTCAGTAAATATGAAATGTAACCATGATCCCACGAACCGTTGGCATGACACTTTTCAAGAAGACTTGTCAAATAGATATCTGAAGCAACCAGAGACAACTCTGATATGATAATTGGTTTGTCTGACTTATCATTGATCATATCTCGGAAACTTTCTGTCTCTGCGTTGAAATAGGCTATATCCTCTCTCTGCGCGTTAAATACACCCTCGTAGTTCCTCTCAACCGCGTAGACCTCTAAGAATATTTTGTGAAGTCCTCGACCGGATAGCCTCCCGCTTTCCAGCAATTCTTCATGCCAACTCCCAAGATTTTTATACGAAGACTCTTGCAAATTGTCGTTCCCCTTCACACTAAGGAACCCGCATGCCCCTTGCAAGTCACTGTACTTTGATGCCCGAAAATCCCGAACTCTTCCTGTTCCCATTAATCATGACCTCCCTCACTGCTGACCCATTCATACTGCTGACACACTCATATTGTTAACTTATCATCGAGGCTTAAGCTCAGCTTTAGCCCTTTCCAGGTAGGCAATCGTAGCATCCAGCACATCGCCAAGGAGTTTGGCATGATTCGTATAGACTTCCTCATCAAAGGATTTCAAGCTCCTTTCACAGGGACCCTGGCTCTTGCGCCCGAACGAAAGGACACTTTTAGAGACCCCTGCCGGGATCTTCTCCCGAAGATCCTGTAGTTTGGTGATTTTTCCATCAAGATCTCCTGGTTTTACACCAATTGTAGCACTCATGCGCTCCCCTCCTCGCTCTCTTATTCTGACTGTTTCTATCTCTCGTAAAGTATACTATCCGCTTCATCGATACCATTTAAGTATCCGGACATTTCCTTGAATAAATACCCGCCAAATGATGTGAAAGGAACCCGCGCCAAATATGCCGAAACACTATGCCATCGAAAGCGATACGCTGCCTCAATCATAGAAGAGATTTTTGCTTCCCAGATATCTCCTGTAATGATTTCTTCGTCGAGAATCTCTTTGAGGAGTACAATATAGTAATCCCAAAAATCATAAATACGTCCGCCATCCTTTTTATATGCCGAAGAAATCGTCCCTTCATAAGAACAATAATCATTGTCGGCAACCATCAAATCCGTGATATCGTTTGGCATTTCCTTGTCCTCCAATCCGACGTTTTATTCTTTTATGGCGCGAAACTTAGCGATAGGCTCTTGATCCGCCACGGGATCCATAGGATCCTACCCTCCCAGAGGCCTGCGCTCCGTGTAACCGTCTCCCAAGGTTGGCTGGTAACGGCTATCTCTATCTTGCCTATCCAACTCGGCAATCTGAGCCGGCGAAAGATTCTCGACGCTGCCCACCCACATAAGTTCACCGGGATGCTCAATCTTGTATTGTTGAAGCAACAGATTAAGCCTTCTCTTGTAGTCTGCTTCTGCAACGGGTCCGCTTCCACCACAGAATTCAACATATCCTCTGATTATCTCTCGATCAACAGGATTATTAGGATCCAGGCTCAGGAGATCGGCTCCGGATGTTAGACTCGGATTCCCATACGCCCTGACACGAAGTTCCAAATCTGTGGCATTACTGTGACCGGAGATTCCGGTGATTTCGCCTTGAGCATTCGTTATTGGGCGCCCTCCGACAGCGAACGCTTCAGTGAGCATATGCTGATTATAAATCTCGCCAAGTTGTCCGCTCCAGACCGCCAGAAACAAATCAATGCTGGCATTAAGCTCCTCAATGTACATCTTGTTGTTTTGCGTGTCGAAATAAGCTCTCACACCCCCATAAGCAATCCCTAGCACATCTCCTGCTCCTTTTAGCGGAGTTAACAGGATTGAAACAACAGCATCAGTCCCGGCCCAAGCTATAGCTGAATCAGGATCATATTGTAACTTGAGGGTACGAAGATCGGCAGATATGTTTTTTCCGAAAACTGTTAAGTCAAGGTCAAGTTCTTCTTCACTGAGATTCCCCTGAAACGGTGGAAACGATATCGATTTATGAATACTTGTCCTGCAATGCAATGTTCCGTCAGATGCTTTCCAAACCGAGGGCTTACTTGTTGCCAAAGGCATAAACGATGTATATCTTTGATTCTGGAGGAACCAGTCAAGAACATCGCATTTGTCCATTTCCGCCAGGACCAGACGCGTTCTGATGACCTCGTCAGAGGACGTGGGGGAACCCATTGTGCCCCCTTCACTATCCGCCCTCGGCCCAGTGAAAGCATAGTGGCTGTTGTCACTGGTATAAGAGGACGCCCGCATTCTATATGCTGTCATGGCGAGTATCGCCATAGGCGAGAGTTCACATTCGTAGACTTCCCGACCGTTTTCATCTAAGGACATCGTGGATCCATATCCGGCTTGAATGAGTTTTTCTAATTTCGAATAATTGGTGTACACAATTCCTTGATCACTAACTCTTGTCGTATCGAAATACAATTCACTGAGAACCATGGCTCTGGCAAGCATCAATTCCGGCCAATCCGTCTCGATGTCGCCGTTCAATAAAGCCGTGACATACTCCCAGTCGATTTCACCGTCCGGACCTTGAGGATAGACATGAGCGTACTCTGATAAAGAATACCTATCCAAGGAGACACCTAACAATCCTGCAGGATCACAAGGCGCATCTCTGTCAATCACACTGTTATATAACGTTCTCACCAGAGTGTTGAAAAACTCAACGGATCCTTTTTTATCAGCAAAATAGGCATGATACTTCCCTTCTACAGCCCGAACATCATCAAAGATCTGCTTAACCATGCTTTTGGTTAAGATATTCCCGGCCAATACTTCACGCACATAATCCTGATAAGACAAACTCACATAAGTTCCGTTATGAAGTGTAAGCAGCTTGACCTCACTTTGTTGAATTAAGCCCAGCAAATTCGCTTCCGCCTGACTCGAAAAATCCCTAATTTTCCCCATAGCCAATTCCTCATTTCTTTGATACAGCAAGCTCACAGGGGTGAGAGTTCCGCCTCTGTATCTTCAAGGTATTTTACAGTCGCGTTGATCAAATGCCACAAGCATTGATAGAGCTCATAAGTGAATTCTTTGTCAAGCTGCGTCATCGTATCACGACAAGGGCCCTTGCTTAACGCATAACAGGATTCGTCCCAGCAACCTTGCCCGAGCCCATTCATCAGAGCCCTCAGCTCCCCAATTTTCCCCTCAAGGGGTGTGGGCTGAACCCCTACACGATCATCACAAGCCATATTTGCACCTCTTTTCAATAAAGCTTTCGATCGGCCACATCGATTTCTGTTATATAGTTTCTCATATTTGCGGTGAGTCCGGGTTGGTAGCTGTTTGAGTACCCGGATCCGAACATGATCCCAACAATTTTTCCAAACAGATATTCATTGGCAAACTCGTAAAAACTCTCTATTCGCTTTGCTTTAGCCCCTTCGACCATTTTGGCGTCAACGATCTCCCTCAGGATGTTCACATAGGCACACAATTTCGTTGAATAGGCGTTCGTCTCATCCACCCCGTCAAGTCCCCAGACTCTTTCGTTATACTCTGAGGCTCTGTTGTGATATTCACGATCAGCAATTGTCAGCTCTGTATATCCGGCCATTTGAGTCCTCCTTCACAATTTACGATCGCTCTTCTTTCAAATAAAGCGGGCTGCTGCTCGTGATTATAGCCAATCATGTCACAGCAGCCCATTCCGAATCTCAATCTCTAGACACCTTCATTGTTAGCGATGTATGTCTCGAATGCGGTTTGATTGTCATAGATTGCTTGAATGAGATCATCAAACACCGGGAAAAGAGCGTCACAGATATCCTGGAGCTTGTATTTGTTTGTGGGGCTGCTCCAAATTTCAGGATCTCCCAATCCTTTGGTAATACTGTCGCTGAATTTGTTCCCAACAGCCAGAATCTCTTCGGCAACATTGCCGAATTCCGCCAAGGTATCCCTCATAAGTTGCGGGGCCAGAACGACTCTGTCGCCTCCTAAGATAATTGTTGGTCTTGACACGTAACCCATAAAATCTCCTCCTCAAAAATTTTTTTTGTCAACTGATGTGGTGGGACGGATGGTAACAGGCTTTGCTCCCCTCCATTCTTTAGTAATTCAGTTTATTCTAAATTACGGTATATCCTTATATTATCATGTCACGGAAAATTGTCAACCCCTAACGAACTGGTATTATTATACTTCTGGCTCATTAAATGGTTATCATGTTCGCCAATTGAGTTATGTCAGTCATGTTCGCTTCTTGTTTTGTAAGACTCGACTCAGATCCCGTTCCAGAGAGTCCAATTGATCTCCCAAAACATGGGCTTTTCTCTTCTCCAGGTAGAGTTCCTCCTCTGTGTCCGCTATGTTTTTCCTGATTAAAGCCTCCTTGTCATAGAGGTCTTCTTCCGCCTTTTTCCGTTCCGGTCCATGAAGTAAATCATCCCTATACTGCTCATATTTCTTTACGAAATTATAGGAAGCGGCCATTTCAATGAAGGCATCGGTTGATTTCTCATATTCATACATAAACCGTTCATGATCATCCTTAACACGATTATGGATCTCCATCTCGTTGTAACAATCATCAACCCTTCTTTCCAATTCATGGATCTGCTTGTGGGACTCGGATACCCTATTCTGTTGCCGCTTGATAGCACTTTCAAGCTGATACCGTTCTTCTTCTGCCATGTTCCCGCCTCCTTTGAGTTAAGTATGCCATTGAGATCGGGGATCACGTATCCCGTATCCCGTCCTGTGTCCTGTGTCTTGTGTCCTGTGTCCTGTGTCTTGTGTCTCATACCCTTTGTTCTGTAGTGACTTGACCGAAGCGACAAACGGAAGTTTCACAAGGGTTACATTTCCCGAAGCAAGGTAGAAGGCTTCGCCAAGCCGAAGATTCTTGTAAAGACTCACACGTTGAGGCAACGGCAGGATATGGCCCTGCTGATCCAAGGGAATAAGGGAGAATCCGGTGGTAATGCTCCTGATGGCGCTGGGCAGTGTATCGTAGCCTTTGGGAAAATCCGCCAGATTGAACACAATACAGAAGTGAATGCCGGTGAGTTGGGATTCTTTCAACAACTTTGCCAGTTCCTCTTGTTCTCCTTTGGCCAATTTCGTAATCAGGCTCAGCACATTGTTAATTATGATGAGATGCGGCGGCAGACCGGCATAAAATTCGGCAGGTGTCAGAGCTATTGCCTGAGCCTTCATTTTTTGGGCATAAAGGCCCTTCCTGTTGCCGACTTCCTCAGCAAGTTTTTGAAAGAGGTCGACAATCTCCTGATGTTCTGTCAAGTAAGAGCTGTTGGGAACGCGATTCCGGGCGTTGATAAGTTTGAACATATCATCATCGATAATATGGACATTGAAAGGGATGATTTTGCGTGCGAGGGATTCCAGCAATACTTTGACGAAGTTGGTTTTGCCGGTGTTGTGTGCTCCCGTCACGATCAGATGATTAATTCTTCTAAAATCCAGGTTGAAGGCTTCAATATCTTCGTTGTCCAAAGCGATAGGAAGAGTCTTCTCAGGATGATTCAAGGCTTGCAAAACGCTGCGTCTGCTGTAGAAGTCCTCCGTGAGAACGATGTCCGGCATAATGGGTATAGCCTTGGGCCTGGTTCCCTGCCACGCTTCACGAAGGTTGTCCATCGCCTGCTGGAATTCCAGAACCCGCTCTTCTTCCGTCCCGCCGTATACAGGCAGCGCGGCTTGAAAGCTGCAGATCATGTCTGTTTTGGCCAACCCGCGACCGGGAATGTTTTCCCCTTGGAGCTCGGTGCGGCCCAATACCGTCGTGATCTCTGAGTTGTCGATGGTATAGAACACATACTTGTTTTTAATGTTGCCAAAGATGGTATGTTTGACTGCTCCCGAGCGGGAGGCAGTAAATATCAGGTACATGGAAAGAGAATGTCCGTCCCTGGAAATATCCTTAACGACGTTTTCCAAATCCGTTCTGCCTTGATCTTTGTCGTATTCCCGCAAAGGATCAATATTATCAATAAAAATGAATAGCCCCGGGATAGGTGCCTTGCCGCTGATTCTGTTGAGCAGATTGATTGAGCTGACTCTCGCCGCGCCCAGCGCCTCTTTGCGATATTTCATTTCTTTGATCAAGAATCTTTCCAGCTTGTCAAGCTTCTCCGTATCGTCCATGGTAAAGGCATCCGCTGTATGAGGCAAGGATTGCAACGGCAGGATACTGTTGTTCCCAAAATCCAAAATAAGAAAAGCAACTTGGTCAGGTGTATACCTCTGAGCCAAACTGAAAGCGATGGTATGAAGAAAAGTTGATTTCCCTGTCCCCGAACTCCCGATGACTGCAACATGCCCGTCGTTGGTGAAGTTAATGGTAAGAGGCGTCTGTCGCTGGTATTCAATCTCGTCTACGATTCCCACAACGACCTTAATATCTTTCACGTCTGTTCCTTCTCTTGCGTCGTGATAAATATCTGCCAGGTAGATGTTGTCACCCAAAGGCGGCAACCAAGGGCTGTCGACTTTCTTCAGTCCAGTGGCCGCAAAAGCCTTCGCAATGGCGTCAACAGTGACATTGAGCTGGGTTATTGGAACCTTTGTGTCGTCTTCATCAGATCGCAAGGCACTGAAATCTTTGGTCATGATCTGGGCTTGGCCCAGTTCATTCCAATGATAAACATTGCGGTCTATGGTTTCCTCATTGATGACATTATCATCGGCTTTGTATTCTCCTCCGGAATAGGCGCTCTGGAAAAGTTCATAAATGATATTGTTGCCGACTTGGAGGTATCCCCGGCCAGGCAGCTTAATGTTAGCCGCGTCTGAGGTTTTAAGCATTTCCTTGCTATCGGCGGCGTTTTGAACTTTAAGACAGATACGGAAATTAGAGTTGGACCAGATCTGGTCGTCAACGACTCCTGAGGGTTTCTGCGTGGCCAGAATCAGATGTACCCCCAAGCTGCGGCCAATACGTGCCGCGGACACCAGTTCTCGGATAAAATCCGGCTGTTCTCTTTTGAGTTCGGCGAACTCGTCGGAGATAATGAACAGATGGGGCATGGGCTCTAAGGAAGGATCTTTGGCGCAGAGTTTCTGGTATGAGTCCACATGGTTAACGTTATTGAGACCCAGCACTCTCTGGCGGCGGCGCAGTTCGCTTTTAATGGCGATGAGGGCCCGCATGGATTGGGCACCGTCGAGATTGGTGATGGTTCCCAACAGGTGAGGGAGATTCTCAAACAGGTTAGCCATACCCCCACCTTTGTAGTCGATCAGAAGCAGGGCCACATCATAGGGGTGGAAATGAACAGCCAAGGAGGCAATATAGGATTGAAGGGTTTCCGATTTCCCTGAGCCCGTTGTGCCGGCCAAAAGGCCGTGTGGGCCGTGGGCCTTCTCATGCAGGTTGAGTTCAATGATTTTGTCTGCCGCCCGAAGACCAATGGGGACGGCAAGAGTCTGGTAGGGTTTGTTCTGACTCCATTTTTCGTTGATATTCAGTTCCTCAGGTGTCTCGACACGCAGGAGCTCGAAAAGTGTAACGCCTTCGGGCAATGCGTTGGAAGCGGACTTCTCTGTGTGTTGGATCGGTGCCATAGCCCGAGCGGCTGTGAGGACAGTTTTTTCGTCGGCAAAATCCGGGATATACGACCGGGGTCGGAAATCTTTCTCCTGGAAGAGTGTGGCTTCGTCGGCGCGTATCACTGTCAGAAGGGTTTTTGCGGATTCGGGTAAGGTGTATTCTTTTTCCACCACGAAGAGGGCGTATATCCCCAAGTGTCTGTGGTCTTTGGATAAATAGTCCATGACAGGATGATCATAAAGAAGCTTGGTATGAACCACACAAAAAACCATTGGCGCAAAGGTCAAGTTCCCGGAACGTTCGTCTTTATATTGATTGTTTCGTTCCCGAATGAGGTGGAGCAGGCTGTCGATAACATTGTCCCGGGTCGCCTCATCCTTGACCATACCTTTGAACTGCCTGTCTCCGATCCATGTATGGGGCAACCATTTCAGAGGCAGAAAGTCTTTCTCCAGATCTTTGTCGCAGACAACAATCAAAGTCAGATCGTTGTAGCTGTGAAAGACAGCAAGATTCATGATCAACGAAAGGACGTGAGGGATGGTGAGTTCCTTGGAACCCACCATCCCCACACAAGCGTCACGCAAAGACACATTTTGTGGCAAAGCAGAGATCTGACTATATTGTGCCGCCAAATCCGCAGCTTCTTGTGCGAGAGGATCTTTAGCCGCCTCTTTAGCGTCGGAAGGTCTGTGGTCCACAGGAAAGCTCAACGGCTGATTGCTTGTGCCGATACGAATCCTCAGAAAATCATCGTCGCTTGATACCCGCTCAAAAAGACGGGGTGAGAATTCCGCAGCAATTCTGACACAATCTCTCGGGGCGGGGTAAGTATATTCCAAAGTTTGCCGCTGTTTGCGCACAAGACTGCGGATCTCTGAGCGTTTTCTGTTGAGCAGATCCTGATAATTGCTGACCCGTTCCGCCTCATTTATGTTTCTCTTCTTTCTATCACGAAAAAATTTGATCCCTGTGATAATCATGGTAATAACCATGACACCGGCAAAAACGAAAGCAATAGGACCCCGCCCCATAAGGCTGGCCATAAGCACCATAGCCAAAATCGAGGCCAACATAGGAATGAAGGTGAGAATCAGACTACTCACATCTTGGCTGGGCTGACTGGGGGGGGATGGTATAGCCACTTTGTCTGTTGGTAAGGCATACTGTTTACGTGGTGGGCGTTTAAAATAGGGATACCGGATCTGAGGTTCCTCCGGGCTGCGGTAGAAGGTCAGATCATGGAACCGGATATAGGCTTTCTGATGATAGAGGGTACAGGAAATCTCCTTCATCTCGACTAGGTAGCCCGCAAAATGGATGATGTCCCCTTTTCGGAGAGGGGTTGGGCGGTCTTTTGGGCAAAAAGATCTGTTAACATAGACCCCTTCGCTGTTGGGAAAAGGATGGAGCTCCCAGCCTTCTCCTCCGGTGTTGACCAACACGAAAGTGAAGTCGTCGGTACAATTGGCTAAAACCAGCTGATTGTCCGGATGACGGCCGAAGTGCATACTTTCTTCGTTTTCCAGATAGATCTCCACGAAATCGTCATATTGGTATTCTATATGAAAGCTGACGCCGTCCACTTGCACAACGCGTCTTTCCTCGGTGGGGAGAGGGAAGATGTCGTCGCCTCTGTTGATGTGACATCTTTTCAGGATTCCCCCTTCATCCGTATACGTCAAAATGGTAAGAGCTCTCGCCTCCGGATACTGAGGAATGCAGATATCTGCGGCAATGTCTGAGGCAAGTGTATAGACATCTCTCTCCGGCATTATTGGACACAGGTAGCGTACTCTTTCATATTCGGCAACAAGAACGGCTCTGGCCATGGGCATATCCTTTCATGACAAATATCTTATTTCATTTGGTTTTGGCTTTCAGAATATCTTCACAGAGCCTGATGATGTCATCCCAATACAACACGGTCAGCTCGCGTCGGTCAAGATCCGTTTCCTGATTCATCGCTGTTGCCCAACTCTGTTTCCCGGCACTAACATAGGATTCCAAATCGGGTTCTTGGCTCATCTCAAGGAGAACCGCTTCGGCTCTTGTGTAGTTGTTGAGGGACACGCAGGCTTTGGCGAGCAGAATCTGGGCCCGGGGTTCTGTTTTGAGTGCAGCGTTGTTTTCGACAGAGGCGATGACCTTGGAATAGTCTTTCGCGTAATAGGCTTGATAGACTTGGGTCAAGGGATCCTTGGCCGGGAGAGCAATGAGACGGTCGTATTCCTGCAGCAAGATGAGTCTGTCAACAACCTCCAGGCGGCGGGAAGGGTCAAGGCTGAAGGCGCGATACAGGTTTTCAGGTTCTTTCGTTGCGATAAGCGCCTCAGCGACAATCTTGCCGAGATTGGTATCCAAGTTTTCATTTTTTAGGGCTTGGGCATTTTCTACGATGGCCGCCTGATCGTTGCTATAATAACTTTCGTAGATAGCTTTTTGCGCGAAATTGATTCTGTTTTGGGTCATATTGTCATAAGCGAGGAAGGCCGAGACCCCGGCAACACTAACGAGGAGACATGCTGCTACAGCGGCGGTGATAACAAGTTTTTTGCTCAACCCGACTCGATTTTGCCTCTCTTGCAGATGGGTTCTCTCGTATTCCTCCGTCAGAATCTTTTCCAGTTCCTGAGGGTTTTGCGCTTGAATAAGAGCCTGAGTGAGAGGGGTCTTGGTAACAATCTCCGGCCCGCATTGTTCGAGCTGGGTGAAGGAATATTTATCCTGAAGGACCGAAAGCACAAGGGCTTTGAAGTCGTTGAATTCATCCAAAGGGGTCCGGGGCCATTGAGGGATAGTTCCCGGCAATACACGCAACATGAAAGCAACATCTAATGTCCGAGTGAAGAAGATATTGCGGGGATCGAAACTCGTGCTGTAGCGTTTTTTAAGATCGGCGACGAACCTGCCAACGCGAATCAAGATGAGATATTTTTCCAATTGGGTGCACATTTTTATTTGTGAGAAAGGGATATAGTTGTCCGGCTTATGATAAGTTAAAATCAGATGGGCCTCCGTTGCGGTGATGTCTTCACACAATAAAAACCTGCCGGCCGGTTGCTTGAGCAAGGCTTGCTGGTGGGGTTGCAACTGCATGTCCTGGCGGGATATGCTCAATTCGAGTCCGGCTTCCAACGGCACGATATTGGCTAAGAGATCCATAATGGTTTCCTTTCTGAAGATGTTTCGCTTTGATTACCCGTTCAATGAGAGAATATGCGTTGATCAGAGGATATGGAGTATATCCCCATCGTAGACACCTCTATCCCGCAGGGTATCGTTAGGACCCATAAGGATATTGGAGACTTCGGTTTTGGCGTTATAGCCCTTTAGGCTCCCCTTATCCAGGGAGAGGGCGTCAAAGAGATTACGAATAATTTCTTTAAGAGGAATATCACGGCTCACCCGAATGTCAATTTCATCAAACAATTGGTGACGAACCGTCAGAATAGCCAGTTTTTCGATTTCATTCATGGAAGTCCCTCCTTCCGCCATGCCCATGCGCCGAACGACGCATAGAAAGACAGGCGTATCTTCATCAACATACGGCATGACGCTCTTCTGTCTATTGGTTTATAAATTAAGTATATTATTAATTACATAATATAGCAAGGGATCCCCCGAGAATTTTGTTGGTATTAATTCCACATTATGGCCTTCCCCAAGGAATCACCTTTCCCTAGGAAACGCCTTTCCAGAATCCCTCCTTCCTCGAAAACCGATAGCGACTCCATAACATAACCAAAGGTTCGCCATGAAACCGGGTCACGGTATCCGGAACGGTGTCCCCGGTACTGTTGATAACAAGCACCACAACAACCGTCAATACGACAAGGGCTACCACCCCAAAAAGGATTATCGCTATGAGAATTCGAGAATCCATGTTTTTAAAGACACTGTCTTTGGGGTTGTGTTGCGGACTCTGTTCCTTTTGCTGCGATAACGGATTGGTTTGCTCTCCAAGCGGCTTTGGTCTGGGCGGATCATCCCCAGAAGGCCCGGGAGGAAAAGGAAACGGCCTTTGTTTGGGTTCCCACCAAGGAGCAGGATTGGGTTCATCAACCGCCCTGTGGGCACTTCCCCTATCGATAGTATCTGTATTCGAAGCCCTGACACCTTCGCCCGGCTGGTTTCTCCCGTCTTCCGACGCCAATTGCCACCCTGTCGGTTTTGTTGTCATACTGTCCTTGGATATATCCCTAGGCCCGTCCTGAGCCGTACCCGCTGTTTTGTTCGCCGTTTTGTCCAACGTTTTGTCCGACGTTTTGTCTGCCGTTTTGACTGCCGCCATATCAAGCGATCTATGCGCCGCCTGATCCCCGGGCAGAACAAGTGTCCAATGCCTTCTGCTCGGTGGCAAGGATTCAAGCACTTTCCGCATTTCCGCCGGACCGGAGAATCGTTCCAACCGGTCGAAAGCGCACGCTTTGAGCACCACACTGTTAAGCCGGGAATCCACCCCTTCTATGTTCGGCATAGGCTCCCCGTTCATCCGGCTTTGCACCGCTTGCACCCGGTCCCCCGGCAAAATAGCCTGAGGATAATTCGGCAGGAAGGGGGTTCTGTTCTGGTTCAGCAGACTGTACATAACGATCCCAAGGGAATACGTGTCAACACTCGCTCCATAGGGTTCGTCTCTGAAAACCTCCGGGGCCATATAGTTGTTTGTGCCTTTTTTGGTCATCTGAGAAGTGCGGTCGATTTGCCTGGCTAAACCAAAGTCGCCTAATTTGTAGTCCCCATACGGGGAAATAAAGATGTTATCCGGGTTGATGTCCCTGTGAATAATATCTTTAAGGGCGCATAGTTCCAAAGCTCGGCAGATATGGATTCCAAGCTTGATAATTTCATTCTCGGACAGGGGCGCCATAACCACATGATCCGCCAAGCTTGTCAGAAGCTCCATGCGAATCAGAATATCCCAACCTATGGTATCCGTCTTTTCTTCGATGATTTGATAATCCTCAATGCTGACGATATGGCTGTTCCCCCGGAACTGACTGATCAAATCTATTTCGGTTATGATATTTTTGGCGAAGGTTTTAAAAAAACTGCGCATAGCCGCTTCATCAAGTCCTTCTCTCTTCATCAGCCGTATTTCGCTATCATCTTGGGGGATGGAGATGATTTTGACCGCCGAATAATGGACTTTATCGAAGGCCTCCCGGCGCACTTTATATACTTTGCTGTAGGCGCCCCGGCCAATCATTGACTCAACACGCCATGATCCCCATAAGGGCTCATATCTTCTTATGTCAGGCACCGCCATAACCTCTCGCTATTCTTTTTTAATAATTATGCCATTAATGCGCGAAGTGTGCAATCACTTTGAGAAAAATGGCCCATTACGACAGAATTGAAAAACCCTTGGCAAATTGTTATACTTATCCCGAAACCTTATCTCTGACTGGGATTTCTCCTTGAAAGAGTTGACAACCCGTTTCGTATCTTATATGATCCAGGCAAGATTCGCATAGGAAAGACTTATAACTATGGCTCGGAAAGAGGCTCTGTAAAGTGGACAACAAAGCAAAAATGCTCGCTGAATTGCTCAAAGTGCTCGCCAATGAAAACCGGTTTGCGATCTTTTGCGCTCTGATGGAGCGCCCGATGACAGTCGGAGAAATTGCCAAATATGTACCAAAAATTACGCCTTCGGCCTTATCGCAACATTTAGCCTTGCTCAAAGCCCATGGGATTCTTGACTCCGATAAGGCAGGCTTGAATGTCACTTACTTTATCGCTGATTATCGCGTGAGCGAAGTCGTCAATGTCTTGAAAGAACAATACTACAAGGACAAGGAGTGAGCGGGATGTCCGATATTAAGAAATATGAGCCCCTTTGGGGCGTGTGGTATGTGGAGTCTCTTATAGGGCAAGGGTTGTTCAGCAAAGTCTACAAAGTGCGCAGAGACTTCTTTCTGAAAACCCACTACGCCGCTGTCAAAATGATCACCGTGCCACTTGATGAAAGCGAAGTCCGCTTGATGGAGCGAGAAGGTCTTGATGATGACGCCATGCAGGAATTCTTTCAGACTTTAACCAGAAACCTCGTCACCGAAATCGACCTCATGAGCGAGTTCCGGCAAGACTGTTACGCCGGGTTGAATAGTCATATCGTCAACATTGAGGATTACCAGATCATCGAACATGAGGATTCCTTCGTCCGGGATATTCTCATCCGTATGGAACTCCTGGAAAGCCTCGTCGACCATGTGGCGGAAGCGGTTATGCCTCCTTCCGAAGTGGTTAAGCTTGGCATCCATATGTGCCACGCCCTGGATCTGTGTTCCCGGAAAAACGTCATTCACAGGAACATCAAACCTGACAATATTTTTGTGTCCGCCCACGGCAACTACAAACTGGGAGATTTCGGCATAGCTCGGCAGATTGAACGCACATCCGTTGAACTGTCAAAAAAAGGGGCCAACGCCTACATGGCGCCGGAGGTTTTCAAATATGAGGCCTACGGTGCGAGCGCAGATATCTATTCCTTGGGCATCGTCTTGTATGGCTTGCTCAATCGGAACCGGATCCCCTTTATGCCGGCATTCCCGGAACCCATCTTGCCCGACAACAGGACGGAGGCGCTGCATCGACGTATGAAGGGAGAACCCTTGCCCATCCTGAAAGAGGTCAGTCCTCAACTCAATGATATCGTTTTGAAAGCCTGCGCTTTTAACCGGTCGGAGCGGTTCGCCAGCCCGACGGCCATGCGCGAGGCCTTGGAGGGAATTGGCTCTCAGTGAACAGATGCCGCAAGACTACTCTTCTGTTTCATCCGATGTTGCCGGCGGGCCCTTGAGCAAGGCTTCTCGATACCCCTCATACCATTCCAGGAAAGGAGCGAATAATTTTTCTTCAGCAAGTTTCCTAACTTTGATGGCTTCGTTGATATCAGAGTAATAACCCAAAGAATAATGCTTTCCTTTAAACCCAATACCCGCCTGCCACTTTTTATCTCTGCTTGAGAAGGATACGCCTGTGCAGCCGGAGGTATTATTCCTTCGGATTTTTGTGCATTTAATAAGGGATACCCGCGTTCCGTCTATGTTCTCTAACACACTTCCCCAGCACCCACAGGATTTATTGTGTCCTTGAACAAGATCTTTTCGAGAAACCTCAACTATCTTCCCACAATCACATTGGCATTTCCAAAGTGTCCCCCCATATTTCGACTGTTCTCCCGTTTTTTCCAAAGCCAGCAGCCGCCCAAACCTTTGTCCACTCATATCCTTTGACCTGGCTTTATCTATTTCTTCCTTCAAACATCCACAGCTTTTTATTTCCCCAAGTCTTAGGCTATTTGCGGATACACTGGTTTCATTGCCACAATCACATTTGCATGTCCAATACGAATTTTTTTTCTTTGATTCGAATGATATAGCGACAAGACGGCCAAACCTCTGTCCTGACAAATCCTCGTATCGTGGTTTACCGCTTTTCTCTTCGTACCAAGCAAAGAAAGATCCATCGGCAATCCTTCCTTGAGCTTGTTCTCTGGCTATACGGGCTTCATTTACGGTGTCATAATTGCCAAGATAATAGGTTTTCTTCTTTATCTTGATTTGGGAAAGCCACCTGCCTGTTGGCTTAATCCAAAAAACCCCGGTAACACCCGATTTATTGTTCATATGACCACCTTGCCTATCGTTGCTCAAAAAATCCCTTGTTCTTCCAAAAATATTCCACCCCTGAAGCCACCGTCACCAACATAGCCGTAAGCAGCAGCCATCCGCCGCCTGTAATCCCCAACAACAACAACCCAATCACAACCATCTGCACCACCGTCTTCACCTTGCCTGACCAATCCGCTGCCATCACCTGCCCCTTCGCTGCTATAACCGCCCGCAGCCCGGTCACAGCAAACTCTCTTGCGAGAATAACCCAGACCATCCAAGCGACAGCGTCCTGCCATTGCACCAACATAATCAACGCCGCCGACACCAACAGCTTATCGGCCAGCGGATCAAGAAACTTACCCAGATCCGTAATCAGCCCCCGGCTACGGGCAATATACCCGTCCAGCCAATCCGTAGCCGACGCCGTTACAAACAACACAAAGGCCACAATCCTCTGGAGCGAATACCACTCCGAGGCCGGCACGGCAACCGCCATCACCGTCACCATAACCGGAATCATGCAGATGCGTATCAACGAAACAACATTGGCCGGATTCACTCCCACACCACTTCCTCTCCGATCAAATCATAACCGGATGTCCCCGTTACACGAACATCGATAAAACACCCAGGCTCATAATTTCCTCGGGTCTTGATATAGACACACCCGTCTACCTCAGGCGCATCCCCTTCAGAACGGCCGAGCCAACTGCCGGGGGGGACGTTTTCCTTTGATTCCACAGGTTCCTCCAACACCACACGAACAACCTGTCCCACACGCCCAAGGGCCCGTTCCGCCAACAATTCCGCCTGGAGCAACATAATTTCCTCACGACGTTCCTCACGTTGTATCGGTGTTATCTGATCCCTCCGGCTCCCCGCCGGCGTACCCTCCTCCTGAGAATAAGCAAAAACCCCCACATGCTCGAACTTCATCTCCCGTACAAAGTCCTTCAACACAGCGAAATCCTCCGCCGTCTCCCCCGGAAACCCGGTCATAAATGTCGTCCGAATCGTCAGCTTGGGAACACGCACCCGCAACTTCTCCAGCAATCCCCTGGCCTGCTCTTGGCTGTAGCGACGATTCATCGCAACCAATACACGATCCGAAGCGTGTTGAAGAGGCAAATCAATATACCGGCAAACCTTTGGTTCCTCAGCGCTCACCTCGATCAACTCATCAGTCACCCGTTCCGGATAGCAATACATCACCCGCACCCATTCAATCCCTTCCACCCGGCAACAACAGCGCAACAGTTCCGGCAGCCTGGCTTCACCATAAAGATCCGACCCATACATCGTCGTATCCTGGGCTAACAAAATCACCTCTTTGACCCCCTCAGCCGCCATACGCCGCACCTCTTCCACCACCGATTCCAACCGGCGGCTTCGAAATGGCCCTTTCGTCTGAGGCAACACACAATAAGAACAACAATTGTCGCACCCGTCGGCAATCTTCACATATCCTAAAAAAGGAGGGGACGTCCGAATCCGCGGCATAGTCTCATCATACAAAAAAACCGGCCTCTCTTGGCGCACACCCAACCTCTCCTGATCCAACTTCTCCAAAAAATCAACAAACCCTGCCAAATCCTCCCCGCCGAACACCCCATCAATCTCCGGGATTTCCTGCAACAACTCATCACAATAGCGCTGAGCCAGACACCCTGTCACAACCACTTTTCGGGTACAACCGGTCTCCTTAAACGCCACCAACGAAAAAATCGCGTCAATTGACTCCACTCTGGCCGTCTCAATAAACGCACATGTATTAATGACAATGATATGCGCCTTTGCCGGATCCTCACAAAGCTCATACCGCTCAGCTAATAACCCCATGATAACTTCAGCATCCACCAAATTCTTTTCACACCCAAGATTGATCACAATCGCCTTATCCATTCTCAACGCTCCACTCCCCGCGCTCCACTCCCCACGCTCCACCTCAGCATGTGATCCATTCTCCGCCACATCACTATTGACCCCAGTATACCTTCTCTCCGCTCTATCTTCAAACAGAAATTGCCAGCAAAAAATACCACGGGAACCGTTGCCCCTGCAACCGGCTCCCGCGGGTAATGGACAATCGATCTAACTATCCTTCGTTAATACCATGTTCAGAATAATCCCGCCGGAATTAACATACTTTGACTTCTCGACCTCTTTACCGTTAAACTTAATTGTCAACGCACTGGGAGCCCCAACTTCAACAAGCTCAATCTCATTCGAAGCCGTCACCGACTTCTTCTCGCCCTTCTCAACGAGCTCATAGATAACGGTTTGACCATCCGATTTCACCCAAAGCCAACACACAGCTTCAAAATCCATCTGAACTGACAACTGACCTGTCTTGGCCGGGGCACCGGACGTATCATTGCCACTCTGAGCAGGTGTCTGCTGTTGAACCACAGGGGCTTTAAACTCGCGTTCACTGTACGTTATCACGGGAGTCGGGTCATTCCATTTGGTAATAATAAGCCAGCCCATAAACCCTGTGATTGCCAGAACAATCACGACCATAATGATCAAAGGCGCGGAAAACGTCTTCGCTTCCTGAAGCTGAATCTTTGTCAGCGCTAATGCGGGACTCGGCGCGACACTCGCCGAATACATCCTGACAACCTCGTCAGGATCAAGGCCCAGCGTTCGAGCATAATTTCGCAAGAACCCCCGAACATAGGCGTCACCGGGCAACTCGTTGTACGCCTCCTCCTCAATAGCCTGAAGATATGTCCGCCTGATCTTCGTAACATCCTCAACATCCGCAAGGGTCAAACCCTGCGTTTGTCTGGCATTGCGTAGATATCCTCCTTCACCGGCCATAATCTAACCACCTTCTTTTATTAATTATTCCAAGTTTCCATTCACACACATAAAATTCATACTGACATAATATCATATAAAAGATTAATTGTCATGCCATTTCCCAAATCTTTGTTCAAAAACACCTCTTGTCATCAAAATTTCTCTTGGTTTCGCACCCTCTGATCTTCCAACAACACCTTTTTCCTCCAAAGAATCCATCAACCGAGCCGCTCTGGTATATCCAATTTTTAGGCGGCGCTGTAAATATGACACCGAAGCTGTGTTGGAATCAATAATAATCTGAACCGCTTTATAGAAAAACTCATCCTCTGGTTCTTCATTCTGCGCAACTTTGAAACTTCCTTCCGGAATCTCCAAATACTTTGGAATCGCCTGTTCCTTCCAAAAATCAACAATATTTTTCACTTCGCCGTCATCAAGAAAACACCCTTGCACACGAATCGGTTTCGCAATACTCATATTGCTGTACAACATATCCCCCCGACCCAACAACTTCTCCGCGCCCGCCATATCGAGAATTGTCCGGGAATCCACCTGAGACGAAACCGCGAAGGCAATCCGTGACGGAATATTCGCCTTAATCAGACCCGTAATGACATCCACAGACGGCCTTTGGGTCGCCACAATCAGATGGATCCCCGCCGCCCGAGCCATTTGAGCCAACCGGCAAATCGAATCCTCCACATCTGCCGGCGCCACCATCATCAAATCAGCCAACTCATCAATAATAATCACAACATAGGGCAACACCCCGGCAGAAAACTCTTTGCCCTCATCCTGATCAACCTCATCCTCAGCCCGCGCTTCCTCCGCCTCATCCAACTCATAATCCGCTCCCAGTTTCACCGCAGCCTGTACAAACACCGTTTCATCCTGACCTTCCTTCCCGGCCAGCTTATCTCTTTCCTCCTGCTCCAACGCCAAAAAATTATATCTGACAATATCCCGTACGCCGGCCCGGGCAAATAACTCATACCGACTATCCATCTCCGTCACCATCCACTTTAAGGCCCCTGCCGCCTTTTGAGGGTCCACCACCACCGGGGCTACCAAATGGGGCGCACCGTTATAATTGATCAGTTCCACCATCTTAGGGTCGATCAACAACATCTTAACCTCATCAGGACAAGCCTTGAAAAGAACACTGCAAATAATACTGTTGATACAAACCGATTTTCCTGACCCCGTAGCCCCCGCAATCAGCAGATGAGGCATCTTGCTCAAATCTCCCACAATGGTGTTGCCCGAAATATCCTTGCCCAATGCCACGGTCATCTTGCTCGGCATATTCCTATACTCCGACGACTCAATCACTTCCCGGAAATGCACCGGCGAAATCTCCGGATTCGGCACCTCAATACCCACCACAGACTTCCCCGGAATCGGCGCTTCAATACGAACATTTGAAGCCGCTAACGCCAAAGCAATATCGTCAGAAAGGCTGGTAATCCTGCTCACCTTAATCCCGGGAGCCGGCTGCAACTCAAACCGTGTAATCGCAGGCCCCTGAGTCACCCTCACAACCTTAACCGTCACGCCAAAATTCGCCAAAGTCTCCTCAAGAAGCTTCACATTCTCCGTCAAAACTTTGTTGATTCCCGCCTTATTCTCCCGCACAGGTTTGTGCAACAGATTCAACCCCGGCAACTTATACACTTTACCCCGTACACTTTGCCGCGAAATCGGTGTGCTCTGCACCAACTGGCGGGTATCCTTCAGATGAGACGAATCCCTTCCCCCGGATGAATCCCCTGACCGGCTTGGGTCGTCTCCATGATCCGGGCTGCTTAATCCCTGATCCTTTTCAGCCCCGGCAAGCCCTTTCCCGCCGTCGGAAGCTCTTCCCGCCACCCCTGCCTGCAAAATCGTCTCAGCAGCCAGATCGGCCCCATCCTGCCCAAAAACAGCTGTTTTGTCGTCCTTATCCTCGGAATTCGAAGCCCCGTACCCGTCAAAATTCACCACAACAACCTCATCAGCCTCATCAAATTCCGGCCCATACTCACCGGCAAAATACTGATATGGCCAAGGCTTGCTCTTGGAGGCAGCCGATTCTGTTGCGGTATCCTTAACCCGACTCGAATCCTTCCCGGAATCCCTATTCGAACTCTTACCCACAGCTTTGCCAGAAGCCGCGCCGCGTCGAGTCGCCCCCTCAGAACTGCCGACACCAGCGCCCTTATTCCGGGACTTGCCCCCGATCCGGTCATCAGAAAAACGCCCTGTTTCAGCCCCTTCCTGCAAAGGTTGGCTGTCGCCAAACACTTCACTGCCAAAATCGCTAAGCTGATTACCGATCTTAGACACACCCCTGGCTACCCCTGACCCCGCCCGACCAAACAACTGAATCAGCGATCGGTTAAAAATCAGCAGCAACCCAACCACGCCCAGAACCGATAACACAACATAACTGCCGTTTCGACCGATTCCACTCACAAGAAGCCACATCAGACCTCCGCCGATTAAACCGCCGCCTCTGCCCTCCTTAGCCGCATCCATAGCCGCGTCCACACCCAATCCAAGACCCAAATGCAAAAAAGCCGCCATCACAAACCAGCAAGTCACAATTCCCACTATGCGGGACCGCAACGGCATAGCGGTCTTGCTCATAATCAAAAATCCGCAAAAAGCCACCCCGACCAACACAAGAACAATCGCGTCACCGGAAATCAGCCGTAAATATTTCATGACTTCTGTTCCCAGCGCCCCGCCACCCTCAGTGAACATCAGAACAAACCCCAAGCAGGCCATCCCGATCAGAACCACCCCGATAATCTCATCCCGAACGATCTGACTCACATATTTATCATTATGTTTTCCGGATGACCGCGACCGCGAACCTGAGCGAGACCCCGAACGCGAACGTGTCCCTGAATTCTTCCCCGACCTCTTTTTGTTAGCCACTCTGACTTCTCCTTACTCATCAGGAATCTCCAATACAGCCCACACTGAGCCTACATTCTGAGACGATTCTATCGCACATCGCGTCGAAACGCATCCAAACGCATCTATGCATCAAAACGCATCAAAACGCATCAAAAACATCTAAACGCATCTAAACTAGAGTTGTTCTTTATACGAACCCCAAAATCCTTCACGATTCATTATCATGTTGTTAATTTTCTGAGAAAGGGCACGCCCTCCGACGGTTCAACTATCATCGCAGACTTGTTTGACCAGCCGCAGATCCGCCACACAAATCTCCCGCCAATCTGAATTGCGCAGAACGGCCGCCGGATGATAAATCGGCAGAATCTGTATATCACCGCGTCGAAACCATCTGCCTCGGCACCGGTTCATTTTCATGTCTTTATCCAAAATACCGCAGGTCGCCGCCAATCCCATCAGCACCATGATTCGCGGCTTCAGGATAGCATACTGTTTGCGCAACCAAGGCAAACATCGCTCCATTTCATCAGGGCTCGGTGTCCTATTCCCCGGCGGGCGACATTTGACGATGTTGGTAATGTAGACATTCTCCCGCCGGAACCCCACTTCCGTCAACATCTGGTTCAGCAGTTCTCCCGCGCGCCCCACAAAAGGCCGTCCCATGTCGTCCTCCGTCTGGCCCGGACCTTCCCCCACGAACAGAACAGGGGAATCCGGGTTCCCCTCGCCGAACACCACACCACGACACCCGCTCCTAAGTTCACAGTGGTTGCAGGCAAGATTCTTATTCATCAAATAACTCAACTTTTCTGATTTGGTCATAACTCTTCAGCGGTCACACCCATCCTCCAAATAATAAATCCGTCATTAATGACAACTTCGCGCATTACCCCATGTCATAAGTTGCGTAACATTTCGCTATAAGGAGTATCAGCCAGGCCTTCCTTCTTCATTTTCCTCGTCATCCAATCAAGTTTTCCCTTGAAGAAGCTGTTGAACCACTGCGTCTCCCCAAACCATCTCACTATTGTCGGACTGATAGCATAATACAAACGAATAAATATCCTCCCCCGCCGAGTTTTTGCCAAGACGCTGTCACGATAACGGCGCAATGTCCAAACCTGCGGACAATCATACGATCCGTATACGGCAGTAGCCACATAACAGGCGCCTTTTTTGCCTAAAACGGCATAAGCTTCCGTCGCTTCTTTGAAGCGTCCCTCAGCCTCCGCATCCCCAGGTTTGATATCCGGATGATTCTCTTGGGCGATCTTCCGATAGGCCTTCTTAATATCCTTTGCACCGGCATCCTTGCTCAAACCTAAAACCTCATAATATCTCTCCCTTTGTCCGTGGTCGCCAATGGTATGATTAACTGTAACCTCTTCATCTTGATCAAAAACGTCTGCCGTTGCGCCTACTTCTTCCAACCGCCTTTTACATATTTCCGCTTCGTCTTTTGACTGATTTGATACGATCACGCTTGGAGCACAATCCACGGCTTCTTTTGATCCTTTCAGCCCAACATTGGTGACTTCATTAACAACCTTGATGACATTCAGTTTTGTATCTCCGGGATGCCTGAGAACAACTTTATAGCTTCCGAATTGGATCCTTGCGAATTGGTTACTTAGTTCGAGAATTTGCTCCTTGGCGGCTACATTGCTTTTCTGCAGATTTTCTCTTGTTGGTGCTGTAATCACTTTCTTAATTCCACGAATCAAGTCCTGTATAAAGCCAATTTTATTGATATCCTGACCTTGGAGCATGGAAAGCTCATCAGGCAGGTCTACGGGGTTCATATCACAATAACACGGTATCAATAACTTTGATCTGTCTTTCCTTGACAAGACTAAGAATCTGGACCATTCGTTTTTGACCCATACCATCTCAAAATTCTCTTTTGATGTTCCTATGACGAGCATTACTTTTGCGGAATTCAGGGCTGCGAAAATATATGGCTCGTATTCGGCGCCCAGTTTGTCCTCTAAAGTAATCCGAGAAAAGAAAACCTTATATCCCTCATCCGTTAAGTGAGAATATATATCTTGGGCAATGACGCTGTCTTTGGTGCGGCCGCCTCTTTTATCCGTTTCCTTATAACAAATGAAGATATCATATGGCGTTTCTTTATTGGCGACAGCCAAACTGTTTTTTTGTATTGCCGCGATTTCCTCGGCTTCCTGGATATACTGGGCTTTGGTCTGCTCATCCTTCGCGTTTGCCAAAGCCTCTTTATAGTCCAAATCGGCCAGAATGGATTCGTTTTGGATACGATGGCAAGTTGGCTTACGCTTATGAGTGATGGGATCTTCAACATACTCTATACCGTATTTCGACAGAACAATCCCCCAATGAGCTTCAGCGTCACGGCTGTCTTCCGCCAAAATGCTTTCATAAACGCCCAATGCCTTATCAAATTCATTTTGTTGCCGGTAATGATTTGCACGATTGAAGAGATTCGCCTTGTGCTCATCCGAAATCCTTGGCATGGTCATTTTAGAATTGCAGTACTCGCAGGTTGCAAGTGTCTGCTCAGGATTAAGTTCAATCTCTCCTCCGCACATTTTACATTTTAACAGAATCATTGCTGCATCCCTCATTACTTTGTTTTTTTTGTCACCTGAATTCTATTAATCAATCTTCTTAACCGATCCTATCCGGGGTTCCTGTGGTGTAGGGGTATTCTTTCTTGGTTGTGATGTTTCCTCCTTGATCATAAGTATAACATAACCCTGTTGTCGCAGGATGTTATGCACTGGGCCCTTGCTTGCAAGGGATCCCACAGCATACTTCATAACTCTTTGTGTTTTGGTCCGCGCGTGGGCAGTAAGTGTACACGGTTGTGGTGTTCGTGTAAACATTGTTTTCCCGGGTGAGCTGGTTTAGTGCGCCGTATTCGTAGGCGACTTTGACGTGCCTATGGTGTAGAAGCTGTCATGGTTATGCAGTCTCCATATCAATAAGATTTTTAAATATTTTTTCACATATTACGCATCTTAGAGATACCCATATCCATGTAAAAGCGTTTTCGTATTGTTCTATCCCGTCCTCTTCAAGCTCTTCTTTTGATAGATATTCATAAGATATCTCCAAAGAATAACAGTTTGCGAAGCAAGCAGGACATGAAAAGTCATTAAGTTGTTTTGAGCTAATAAGGGGTTGAGACTTATCTACACAATTATCATATCCATCAGTATAGCTGTTAAAAACCCGAATTATTTTTCCACACTTTATGCATTTTGCTGACATAATTACGGCATCATCATGTTTATGAAAAATTGAGTAATGACCAAAAATATTAGCTTTTAGATCTCCCAAATATTTGATATGAAAGCTATATTGCCCACAACAAGATAACCGCCCTCTTACTAGAATGTTATGACCATATTTCTCATTGATTAATTCGAAGCAATTGGCTATTCCTATTGGAACATACATAAATCTTTACTCCTAATAGAATCATAGGCTATTGTGGTTCCGTTGTAGGTTGTGAGCTCATCCCTCCAGTTCATGTCGCCGTATGCGTACGGGACGGTGCTTGTGGCGGCTCCCGGGGTTCCTGTGGTGTAGAGGTATTCTTTCTTGGTTGTGATGTTTCCTCCTTGATCATAAATAAGTATAGTGAATCCATGGGGTGGGGTTGATGCCTCTGCCCCGTTCGAGGCTGAGGTTTTCCAGCAGGTTGCAGGCGTTGAGGACGCTTGAGGCTTCCATCTGCATGTTGTCGAAGTAGGTTGTGCCGATGAGCCATTCTGATGCGTCGGAACCCCATCGATGTTACCATGATGAGGTGATTCGAGTAATGACTGAACCTTTGAATAATTATTATCCTCAATTGCAGCATTTAGCCTCTTATATATACAAAGGGTTTTTGTTAATGTAATTACCCCCCATGATTGCCATAGTTCCAAAGACAAGGCAAAGTGATGCCACCCTGTGATACGGTGTTGACACCAAAACTTTTTGGTCTTGAGTCAATGGAATTGGCAACGGGGTTGGATCTGGTAACGGGGAAGGTGTTGTATTTGAAGAACAGCCAGTAAGAGCAAGTATTGCAAGCAACGCAACAACTCCAACAATAATAAAGAATAGATGTCCACTTGGGTCAATATTATTAATTGGGTTATTTCCGCAGTATTGATATAAGTTTTGTGTATTCAATCCACGATTATCAATCAATCCATCCGAGTTGATAAAACGACCTGTCTCAGGGTCATAATACCGGCTACCCAGATAATACAACCCCGTCTCAACATCAAAGTAATACCCTCTATACCGGAAGGGATTGATGTGAGCGATATGGGTCTGGCTGCTGATCTCTGTACCGCTTGCGTTCTGAACGGAGACTGTTTTGCCCCAAGCATCGTAGATGTAGCGAGCCTGGAGGGCGCCGTTGGCATTGTAGATCTCTTCCACGTCACCTCGGGTATTGTGGGTGAAGTAATAGCCGACTGTGGTGCCGCCGGAATTCTGGTAGGAGATCCGGCAGGGTCTGCCGAAGGCGTCATATTGGTAATGGTATTCCGTTGTGCCCCGTTTTTCACAGAGGAGCTTGTTGCCGGCATAATAGTAGTCGGTGGTGAGACCGTTGATCTTCTTCTGACTCCGAAGACCGTTGGCGTCGTATTTGAAGCTGCCGCTCGTGATACCGTTGCCGCTGAGACTTGTGAGTTGGCGGCCGGTCCAGCCCATGGTGTAGCCCAGGTAG
>Ga0082212_10002175_pt1 | contig 28864 bp, 22 predicted proteins | sample TergutNt197P3_FD_71548 | JGI IMG/M metagenome (GOLD analysis project Ga0082212, IMG submission 71548) | Neocapritermes taracua P3 segment gut microbial communities from Petit-Saut dam, French Guiana - Nt197 P3 | ecosystem: Host-associated > Arthropoda: Insects > Digestive system > Gut ...
CTTGCAGTCCGTCACGGCTTCCGCCAACTCCGCAGATATAGACATCATCCGGGGCAAAACCGCTCTCCGTAAGCGCTTGAGCAGCGCCTACCGCCGAGTAATCCTCGTGTGCGTACACGGCCTTGATCTTTTCGCCAAACTTTGTGATCATGTCATTCATAACGGAGATGGCTTTTTCCTTCTGCGAGTCGGTATTGATGATTTGCAGGATCTCGAACTTGCCGTCTGTATTGAGCTCGGCAAGCCTGTCCTCAAAGCCCTGCTGGCGCTTAACCGTCGTGTCCTGCCCGGGCGCAGTCGTCAGCATGATGATGCCGCCGCCGTCAGGCAGGTTGTCGACTACAAGCTCCGCCGCCTGGTTGCCGTGGATAAGGTCATTGGGACCCGTATAGCCGACCATTAAATCATCGTCTTCCGGCAAGCATTTGATTGTTTCATTGAGTACCGGGATGCCGGCCTCATATGCCTTTTTGTAGGCCGGCGAGCACGCGGCAGAGTCGATAGGCATCGATACTATCACGTCGACCTTCATCGCAATCGCTTCCTCAACGCACTTCGCGTTTTCTACGCCGTCCAGTTTACCGTCCATCAATGTGAAGTCCCATCCGCGTTCGGCGCCTATCTCTGTCAGCGCGTCAGCCATGGCCGCGCCGTATGGCGCACCTGTGCCAAACACCTGGAACACGACCTTCGGGGCATCGCCGCCGCCTGAGCCACCTCCGCCGGCCGCTGGCGTATCACCTCCGCCGCAGGCGCCAAATGAGAAGCCGATGACCATCATCATGCCGATAAATGCCGCCAACCATATTCTTTTTCCTTTTTTCATATCCTACTCCTCCTTGAGTTACACGATACCTGCTAAACTTAAACTGCTATAACGACAACACATAAGGGTGATAACCTGTCACTTGAATTGGTTTTTCCGAATCGCGATCGCATCCAGCGCCAGTATGATTATGAGAAGGGCGCCGATGATGATGGAATGCAGATCCGGCGGGAACTTGAGCAGGCGCATGGCGTTTTGCAGGCTGATGATGAAGAGGTAGCCGAAGAACGCTTTCGTAATGCTGCCCTCGCCGCCCGACAGGCTTATCCCGCCAATAAGTACGGCGGTAATAACAGCAAGCGCGGTCTGCTCGCCGATGTGGCCGGAGGCGATGTTGTAACGCGCTGCCGTCATGACTCCCGCGAAGGACGACAACAGCCCGACAAGCGTAAACGCAAGGATGCGCACCCGGTCCACATTCAGTCCCGCGTAGGCGGCGGCATTCCTGTTGCCGCCGACTGCCATTATTGAGCGTCCGAAATAGCCCCGCTGCAAAACAAACTCAAACAGAATCACCAACGCGATGAAGATGTAGATGACCAGATTGATTCCGCCAATCATCGTGTCAGCTATCTTGATAAAATCCGGGTTTTTCCCCGGCACGCTTTGGCTCTCCGTGATGACGTATACGATGCCGTTGAGTATGCCCATCATGCCCAAGGTCACCGGCAGGCTGTTCACGTTTGATTTGACAACGACGATCCCGTTGACAAACCCGGCAAGCGTCCCGATGCCGATCCCTCCCAGTACACCGTAGATCACCCCATACGGCTGCAGATAGATCGCAAAGCAGCAGCTGACGGACATGATGGCGCCGACGGACAGGTCGATCTCCCTGAGGATGATAAGCAATGCCATGCCTATCGCCACCATCCCCTCTATAGAAAGGTTTTGGAAGATGATTTTGACATTGTCGGCTGTAATATACCCGGGATTGATCGAATTCACAATTATATACAACGCGATAATGAAGACAAAAATTCTATTGTCTGACAGAGCCCGGCGCAAATTAATGTTTTGTATTACTGCTTTCACCGTATTATAGCCTCCTGATATCGCGCCGTGACTGTTGCCTGGCGTCGAGCCAGAGCGCTACAAGTATCAACGCCCCCTTCACGATACTTTGCCAGTCGTGCTTGATATCCATCAGAATCATGCCGGTAAGTATTACCTGGAGCATCAGCACGCCGATGACGGTCCGAAGCGCGCTGCCTTTGCCTCCCGTGATGCTTATGCCGCCGAGCAGCACTGCTGTCAGGGCGCTGAATTCCAGCCCGACCCCGGATATCGGATAGCCCGTACCTACGCGCGATGTCTGGATAATCGCGGCAATCGCGACGCAAACCGAGCATATTATCATGGAGATGATGGTAGAGCGGACGCGGTTGATTCCGGCGATTTCAGCCGCGCCTGGGTTGACCCCCTGGTAGAAAAGGCTCCGGCCCAGTTTTGTCTTGAACAGGACAAACTGCAAGATCACGGCAATGATGAAGAATATATACACATAGGTCGGGATCCCGAGAAAACTGCTGTTTGATATCTTTTGGTAGAAGGTGTCGGGCTTCGCTATTATCGTCGGCGAGTACAAAAGCGCCGCGCCGGCGTAAGCTGACATGGTTCCGAGCGTGACAATTATGGAATTGAGCCGGAACTTCGTGATCAAAAAACCGTTAAGCGCCCCGATCCCGATCGCGACTATTATCGGGACGGTGAGCGCAAGCGCCGTGCTTGTATTTTGCATCTTGACGGCGACAACGCACATAAGCGAAAACACGGAACCGACAGACAGATCAAGATTGCCGCCGATGATGACGACCGCCAACCCGACGCACACGATCCCGCTTGTCGCGACAGTTTTCAAGATGTTCAATATAGTGCGGCTGTTTGCGAATTCCGGCACAGCGACCGCGCATATCACAAACACGACGATCAGGACCAGAAGCTGAGTCTGCGTCCTTGCAAAATTCCGCATGGCGGCGGCGAATGATACCTTTACATCAGTTGAGGTCTGCATCCTGTTTGCCTTTCCCGGCCGCCCGTTCGCTCCGTATCGCGCAGGGCAGGATATTACCGATATTTACATCCTCGTCTGAAAACTCGCCGCGGACGATTCCTTTTGACAGGATGACAGCCCGGTCCGCGATATAGCAAATCTCTTCCATCTCAGAGGAAACGACTATGATCGACGTGCCCTTCTCCGCGAGCTGGCGGATCAGCCGGTATATTTCCTCCTTGCTGCCCACGTCAATGCCCCTTGTCGGGTCGTTCAGAATCATGATCTCGGGCTCGACGGCCAGAAGACGCGCCAAAATCGCCTTTTGCTGGTTGCCGCCGGAGAGCGCCGTGATCGGGCTTTTAGGCGATTCGGTCTTCACGTTCAGCTTTTCTATGAGCCTTTCCGCTTCCTCCAACTCCAGCCGCTTGTTTGCGCCTGGTTCTTTTGAACAGTAGAAAAGCCATGTCACCAAAATATTCATATATACCGGCATGTCCTGAAACAGCGCCTGGGTCTTCCGCTCCTCAGGCAGGTATACGATTCCCCTCTTCAACGCGTCGATCGGGCTCCTTATCGAAATCTTTTCGCCGTTCTTATAGAGTTCTTTCGTTTTTGCCGGCCACAGGTTGAAGATACTCTTGATCAGCTCATCTTTGCCGGATCCCATCAGGCCCGCGATCCCCAGCACTTCCCCCTTGTAGAGTGAGATGTTGAAATCCTCTATCCTGTTTTGGATGGACAGGTTCCGTATCTCAAAAATCAGCTCTTCGCGGTCAATGACACGCTTCTTGAATTTCTCAATCGAATGCCCAAGCATCAGTGAGATGAGACTGTCTTCGTCATAGTCTTTCCTGTCGATGACCGCGACATTGTGCCCGTCCCTTAAAACGGTGACCCTGTCCGATATTTCGAACACCTCTTCAAGGTGGTGGGAAATAAATATGACGCTGACATCGTGTTTCTTCAGGTTTTCTATTATTTTATAAAGTTTTTCAATATCGATCCTCGTCAGGGACGACGTGGGCTCATCCATGATAACGACCTTTGTCCCGTAGACGGTAACGGCCTTGATGATCTCCACAAACTGCTTTTCCGCAACCGTCAGTGTGTCGAGCCTTGCGCCGGGGTTGATATCAATTTCGTATTCACGGAACATCTCCTTGACGGCGCGGTTCATCTCAGCAAAATTGACGATTCCCGCCTTGCCCTTTATATGCCTGCCCATGAAGATGTTTTCTGTCACGGACAGCCGCGGGAAATTTGACAGCTCCTGATAGATGATCGTTATCCCGTATTTTTGCGAATCGAGGACGGATTCGATATTTGCCTTCTCCCCATTGATGAACAGCTCGCCAGAGGTCATCTGGTGGACCCCGGAAAGGATCTTCATCAAGGTGGATTTCCCGGCGCCGTTCTCGCCGACTATTGCGTGGACCTCGCCCTTCCTGACATCGAAATCGACGTCGGCGAGCGCGACAGTGTTGCCGAATTCCTTGCGGATCTTTTTCGCTTCGATATAAGGCTGCCCTGCTTTAGCTTCATTCATCTCATTTATCCCAGTCGTACAGATGCTTGTACTCTTCCATGAATTTGATCTTCCACTCGTTCGTCGGGCCGGCCATCACCGCGTGCGTTGAGCACAGGTAGCCGGGACTGACCGCCATCGTATGGTAGCCCCTGGGGATCAGCTCAAGGTCCCCGTCTTTCACGGCATAAGCCTCGTCGAGTCCCCCCTCGCCGTCGGTAAGCCATACGAGCGCGAAGCCCTCCGGCGGGTCGAAGTGGAAAAGATAGACTTCTTCAAGAAGCCTTTCGTCTTCTGTATCTTCATCGTGTTTGTGCGGGGGGAAGCTGGACCAGTTACCCTCCGGCGTGAACACTTCATATATCATCAGCTTTGTATCGACCCCTTCTGGAATCAGGTCGTATATCACCCGTTCGGTCTTGCCTGTGCCGCGGCGTACGCCCTCAATCGAGCCGGCCGGCACATGCACCGTTTCGCGAAGCCCGCCCCCGGCCTTTGTGGCGGAGACGGTGATCCTTGCCTCTGTAAGCGCCTTCACAGAATAGGCGCAGCCGGGCGGGATGAGGCAGACATGCGGCGAGCAGCCGGGCTCTATCCTGTCCCGCCTGCCGAGCGCCCTCCGTTCTTTGCCGTCGACTGTTATATCGCAGATCCCGTAGAGGATCGTGACGCCGGTTTCATTATCACCTGTCTCCCCCGCCTCCGTCTCCCACATGCTAAGGCCTCGCACGCGGAAGTCCAGGTGCTCAAGCCTGCACCCGGGTTCGGGGTCGTCTTTTGCTCTTATCAAGTATTCAGGCATAATGCTCATGTTCCGGTTTCCTGCACAAGGTCCTGGCCTCTCCCAGGCCCCCGCTTTTTCCTACGCGAGATCCTGGCCTCTCCCAGGCCCCCGCTTTTTCCTGCACAAGGTCCTGGCCTCTCCCAGGCCCCCGCTTTTTCCTACGCGAGGTACTGGCCTATTACGGCGCTTACCTCCGTGTAGGTCTTTTCGACCCCTTCGTTCAGGCCGTCGATCTCCCCTATTATCCTGCCGCCTTTGAACACGCAGATGCGCCTGGCAAGCTTGATCAGCTCAGGCATGTCAGAGGAGATAAGTATCACCGCTTTGCCCTGCTCTTTTGCAAGCCCCCAGATGATCTCATGTATGTATTCTTTTGCCCCGACGTCGACGCCTACCGTGGGCTCATCGACGATAAGGATGTCGCAGTTTGCGGCCAGCCATTTTGCCATGCTGACCTTTTGCTGGTTGCCGCCCGAAAGATGGTTCACGATCTGCCTGAGGCCGGTCGTCTTGATCGAAAGCCGGCCGACCATCTCCGAGCATATTTCACGCTCTTCATTCAAAGGAATCATGCCCAGCTTTGAAGCTATCTTGTGCCATACCGTGACGCCGATATTGTTTTGCAGATCCGCGACGAGGATCAGGCCCTCCTCCTTGCGGTTCTCCGAGACATAGCCTATGCGGTACTTCTCCAGCGCCGTTCGCATATGGGGGATGCTTGCCTCTTTTCCTTCAATATAGATATCCCCCTTGTCTTTTTTGAATACCCCAAGGATCGTCTTCGCAAGCTCGGTCCTGCCGGAGCCAACAAGCCCGTAAAACCCCAGGATCTCACCCCGGTGGAGCTTGAAGCTGACGTCTTCGAAATTGTCCCTGAGCGAATAGCCCTGCACTTCCATAACTACATCGCCCGGATCGACGTCAAGGAACCCCATGAATTTGTCCAGCACGACTTCGCGCCCAACCATCATGGTGACGATGTCCTTTTTCTTAACATTTTTGTTCTCGATCGTCTTTACCAGCTCGCCGTCGCGGAGCACGGAGATGCGGTCGCTGATCTCAAGCACTTCCTCAAGCTTGTGCGATACGAAAATCACTATGACGCCCTGTTCCTTGAGCCGCCCGATGATCTTGAACAGGTTCCTGGCTTCGCTCTCCGTCAGCGACGCGGTCGGCTCGTCAAGCATTATGATTGACGCGTTCAGGCACAGGGCCCGCGCAATCTGTATGAGCTTTTTCTGGGCCACCGTCATACGCCTGACGATGTCCGTCGGCCTTACGTCCAGCTCGACCATATCCAGGTATTGCTGCGTGAACTCATTGGCCTTGTTCCAGTCGATGAACCCGTGCTTTGCGAAATTCTTCAGCTGGTCAAGTATGATGTTCTCCGCGACCGTGCTCTCGGGTATTATCTGGACTTCCTGGTGCACATAGCCGATCTCATTGTCTATCGCCTCGCGGCTGTTGCGGAAATGCATCCTTTCACCGTCGATGAATATCTCTCCGGCGTCAGGCTGGTAGTCCCCGCTGATGATTTTGATAAGTGTGCTCTTGCCTGCGCCGTTTTCGCCCAGCAGCGTATGGACCTCACCGTTCATGAATGTCACGGAAACGTCGTTCAGGGCTTTGACGCCCGGAAACTCCTTGCTTATGTTTTTCAGTTCAAGCATTCACAGTCTCCTGCGGTTCTGCGGTTCTCCTGCGGTTCTCCTGCGGTTCCTCTGCGATATCTTCTACGGTTCTCCTGCGGTTCTCCTGCGGTACGGCCCGGGCCGCGACATGGCAGCCCGGGCCGGTCAAACCGTTGCTTTTACGGAGGATCGAGGACGTCCTTCTCGAGGCTCTCGACCCACGTCATAGTAAGGTCGATGAGTTCCTGGTTGAACGAATCCACGTTGCTGTTGTTAACGATCATATGCGCGCCATACTGGAAGTAGGCGTCGGCTTTCGGCGTCCAGCCGAGCTTGAGGTAGTTCAAAAGGACCATCGGCGAATACCCCATATGGAAGGCGTTCTGCGACGATGTCCCGTCTATCGTGCCATCCTTGATCGCTTCGAGGCAGATCTGGTTCGTGTCACGCCCTATGAAGAAGATATGGCTCTGGCCCGGATCCTTTTCATAGATCTCGCGAAGCACGGGGATCGTGCCGTCCGTCGGGTTCGTGTCCGTCGACAGTATGCCATCAAGATCGGAAAGGTGCGCCGCGATCGCGTCGCCCATCTTCTTTTGCGCTACGTCAGGCTGGGACATGTCGGAGACGACCTCAAGGACCTCAACGCCGCGCGCCGCGAATACGGCTTCCGCGGACTCTTTGCACTTCTGCGCGTTCAGGTCGCCGAGCGCGCCGATCGCGAGCAGCACTTTGCCGCCTGTCACCCCGCCGGCTTCCATAACGTCAACCAGCGCGTTGGCCGCCTGGTCCACGCAGTTGGGGATATCCGTCCCGCAGTAGAAGCTCGCGTCGGTAGGCATATTGGTCGTCGCGCCGAAGTTCACGACAGAGACGCCCTGCCCGACCAGTTCCGAATACAGCCCGTTCGCGCCGCCCGGATCCGCCGGGAATATCGACATGGCGTTGTAGCCGTCAGCCGCCCACGCGTGGATGAGCTGGTCTTCCTCGCCCTGCGTCCAGTCGGTGCCTACGCCGTGCATGACATCCACGCCGTATTCCTTCTCGAACGCCTGTACGCCCTTCCACATCTCGTCAAAGAACGGGTGCGCGCCCGCCTGGTACCAAAGGAACTTCGCGCCTTCCGCCGCCTTGCCGGCGCCTTCGTCCCCGCCTACCACTTCGGCAAGCTCATCGATGTTTGATTCTTTCTCCGGCGGCTCCGGCGTCTGCGTCTGCGCCGGCGGGTCTTCCCCCCCGCCTCCGCCGCCACCGCACGCCGTCATGAGCGTTACCGTCGAAAACACCAGGACGAAGCTCATCACTATCAACAATATCCTTCTCTTTTTCATTCTTTCTCCTCCTTACTAAAACTGTAACTGCAATTTTCCTGCTCCAGGTTATAACGGATTATTAATAACTGCTAAAAACAGTTTTTCCCGCCGTCAATTCTTGTACCGTTCGTTGTACTTGCCCCTGACTACCTCCAGTATCACGGCCGCGATGATGATGGCGCCGAGGAATGAATTGAGGTAATACACATTTGCGTGCAGCATCACGAGCCCGTTTTTAATAATCGTAATAAGTATGCAGCTTGCGAAAATGCCGATCATCGTTATCTTTCCGCCCGTCAGCACCGTGCCGCCTATTACCGCTACCGCAAAGGAGGTGATCATCCAGTCGTCGCCGATCAGGGGTGACGCGGCGCTCATGCGCGCGACGGTGAACAGGCCCGCAAGGCCCGCCATCAGTCCCGACAGCATATTTGCCTGCAATATGATGCGGTCGGTATTGATGCCCGACATCTTGGCCGCTTCCAGGGAGCCGCCGGTCGCAAGCAATTCGCGCCCGAGCACCGAATACCTGAAGAAGTACCAGAAGAACACGATGGACGCAACCATTATTACAAAAATAATCGGGATAACGCCGCCGATATCGTTCCTTGCTATCCATGAGAACGACGGCGGTATGTTGCCAAACGGGAACCCTCCGGTCAGCCCTTTCATAAGCCCCGTGAATATGAAAGACGTTGCAAGCGTGACGATGAATGAATTGATGCGCAGCTTCGTGATAAGCGTGCCGTTGAACCAGCCGCAGCCGATGCCCACCGCGCAGCCGCCGGCCACAGCCACGATCGGGGGGAGCCCGGCGACGTCCATGCAAAACCCGGCCAGTATGGCGGACAGCCCGCCGATGCCGCCGATCGACAGGTTCATGCCGGCGACGATGATGACCAGGGCCTGCGCCATCGCGATGATATAGTTCTCGCTGGATGTCCTTAGCACATTGAAGATATTGTACGGCGTGTTGAAGCTGCTGTTGCCGATGGAAAAAATAATCCACAGAATGACCAGCGCGCCGACAGAGCTCGACTCGCTTTGCCTCATGAGAAGGTTGACAAGCCCGCTGATCAGGCCTTTGCTTTCATCCTCATGTCTTTTTAGCCTTGGCATCCGTTATACCTCCTGTAATGATGAACCGGCCCGTCACCGGTTCTTTTCTATTACGTCAATCAATATGTCCACCGTTTCCACCGGGGTATCCGACGTAATGGAAATACCCGTTGACATGATCCAGCGCCCCCGCCTGCCGAGCGTCGCCAGGCAGTCCTGCACCTCTTTTTCTATCTCCTCGCGCGCGCCCGTCCTCAGCACCTGCTGCGTCGATATGCCGCCATAAAACAGCAGGCCCGTGTCGCCGAACTGCTCCGCCAGCTCCTCGCGCGGCATGGCCTCGGGCTGCACATTGTTCAGTACGTCGACGCCGATCTCGATCATATCGCCTATAATCGGTCTGATGTCGCCGCAGCTGTGGTACACGACCGGAAGCCCCGCGTCCTTGTAGACCTTGAAGATCTTCGCAAGGCACGGCTTGAACAGCTGCCGGAATATCTCCGGCGACATCATCATGCTGCTTTGCATGCCGAAGTCGTCAGCCACGCGGCCGCAGTTCACGCCCTCCCTGATATAGTTTTCGGCGAGCCTGACCTGGTAACGCGTGATGCCCTCAAGCAGCTCCGCCGCGAAGTCCTGGTTTATCATGACGTCCATGAGCCAGTCCGTATAGCCGCGCAGCGCGCTGGCCCGCTCGTTGAGCCCAAAGACCTGGTAGCTTGCGACCAGGTGCGTATCCCCGTACCTTTCGGCCAGGGGCGCCGCGTACTTCAGCAGGCCGTCCCGGTCCGGATCGGGAAATTCATAGTCCTTCAAGCTGTCCTTGCCAGAAAGCGGATGGTTGACCATGAATATCCCTTCCTGGTCCATGTCCCACCCGACGCCCCAGTCATCGTATTCGATCCTGTTTTTGAAATTCCGCCTCCGCTGCTTACCGAACGGATCGTCCAGGAACGCGTACACAAAATGGTTGTCTATGAAAGACAACAGGTCTTCTTCAAAACCCTGTGGGATCCCAAAATGTTCATACATCTTCGGCAACATAAGCGGGGAAAAATCCAACTGTACAGGACGCCTGTCAATTTCTTCGCCGGCAAGCAGATTCATGATCCTGTCTTTTGGCGTCATATGCCTTCTCCGCCGAACTCGATATGGAGTCTCTTTTCCAAGGCAGCCCTGTCCTTTCTGTAACCGATACCGTAACCGATTACGAAACTTCCTGTATGAGAGCAATTATATCGGAAAACACCCTCCTGTCAAGCACTATACGGCACTTCGCGCACTTCGCCAGCCATCCTTGCCGATTCAGGCCTCTCCTTGTGCCCAACGGCCCTCATGCGCCCCCATTGACAAAATGGACTTCCTTCACTATGATTCAAGAATACCGGGAACGGTTACGGGAACGGTTACGGAAACAGGCCATTAGGTATGCGGAAATGACAAGAACAGATCTCATTCGGGTCACAGATATTCAGCGTTACTCGGTCCACGACGGGCCGGGTATCCGCACGGTCGTTTTTTTCAAGGGCTGCCCGCTACGCTGCGCCTGGTGCCAGAACCCGGAGACCCAAGCGCCCGAAAGCGAACTTGCCCTTTTCCCGGACAGATGCATCGGCTGCGGGGAATGCATCCGCGTGTGCCCAAGCGGCGCCATAGGGGCGGCGGAGGATGGGCCATCTACTGGCCGGGAGCCCAGCCCTGGGGCGGCAGAGGACGGGCCATCTACTGGCCAGGGGCGCTGCACCGAGGCGGCAGAAGAAGGGCCATCCACTGGCCGGGAGCCCAGCCCTGGGGCGGCAGAAGAAGGGCTATCAAGTGACTGGGGGCTCCGCACTGACAGGGGGCTCTGCACGGCTTGCGGCGCGTGTGTGCAGGTTTGCTACGCGGGCGCCCGTTGTATTTACGGGAAGCCGATGACGGTCGCGGACGTGCTGGAGGAAGCGGTGCGGGATCGGGTCTTTTTTGACAATTCAGGGGGCGGCGTCACCCTCTCGGGCGGCGAGCCACTTTTCCAGGCCACAGCCGCAGCAAAGCTTCTGCGCCAGCTGAAAGTCTTTGGAATACATACTGCGGTCGAGACATGCGGCTATGGGGACGGAGATGATTTTTCACACATCCTTGCACATACGGACTGCGTACTCTTTGACATCAAGCATATGGACAGCGCAAAGCATCTTGAATTCACGGGTGTGGACAACGCTCTGATTCTTGAAAACCTTGACCGCGCTGCCGGCTCGAATGCAGACCTCGTCATACGCCTCCCATTGATCCCTGGGGTCAACGATGATGATGAAAACCTGAGACAGACGGCCGGGCTGGCGCAAAAGGTCGGGGCGAAAGAGGTGCATTTACTGGGGTTCCATCAAGCGGGCCGCTCAAAATGGCAAGGCCTCGGAAGGGACTACCGGTTTGCTGCTCTGGGCGGCGCGGCGCCGGAGAAACTGGATGCTGCAAAAGCCATTTTTGAAGCCGTAGGAGTTGGAGCCTGTATCGGCGGCGGCGGAGCCGGGTGAGATGGATGACACAGAAAAGACTGGCGGCGGGGCCGGGTGATATGGATAACATATGCACAGGTGGCGGTGCTCGGGAAAGACTGGCAGCGGAACCGTGCGGACATATAAGCAGAGAGGAGGCGCAATGATGCACGACGAGATGATGATCGGCGAGATGAGGCTTAGCGAGCGGATCGACAGGATCAAGCAACGCCTGTTCAATGAGGATTTTCTTGTAAAAAAAGACTGGTGGGGAGATGGGGAGACTATCCTGACATCGGACGGGGTGCGGGAAAAACCCCTTATCATCCGCAAGGCCCTGGCTATACGTCACGTTGCTGACAATATGCCGACGGTCATTAATGAGGACGAGCTGATTGCGGGCAGGCCGACGATGAGTTCAGTCGGGTTCGGAAAATGCTTCCCGCAATATACCCTGCCTGATGAGGATGAGGCCGCGCTCATGAATGGGTTCACGGTCAAATCCGTATTCGGGCATCATCTTATCAATTATGAGACTCTGCTGGAAAAGGGCGTCAAAGGCGTACGCGAAGATATCCTTTTACGGATCGCGGAATGTGCGGGCGAGCAGGGTGAATCGGGCGAATCGAACAAGCCGGGCAAAGCAAACGAGTCAGGCAAGCCGGACGCATCGGGCGAGCCGGGTGAATCGAACAAGCCGGGGAATATGGATATTACACAAAAAACCGACCTGTATGAAGCGATGCTTATCAGTATAGACGCGCTTTCCGCGCTGGGCAGGCGCTACAGCCTGCTGTTGGCTGAAGAAGCCGCACAAACGGACGACCCTGTGCGGCGCGGCGAGCTTGAGGGGATGGCGGCTGTCTGCCTGCGCGTGCCGGAGAACCCGGCGGGAAGCTTCCATGAAGCGCTGCAGTCAGTTTTCTTTGCGCACGTCCTTCTTCACAGCACGCTTGAAATGATGCCGCTGGGGCGCGTTGATAAATACCTCTTCCCCTACTATAAAAAAGACATGGATGCCGGGGTCATCACGAAGGAGGGCGCGGAAGATCTTGTCGGCAGCTGGCTAGCAAAATTCAGCGAACGCGTGAACCTGGCGCCCGATCTATGGGAGCAGCACCAGACAGACAATGACACGCAGTTCAATGGCATCGCGGAAGGCTACAAGAACACGCTTGACAATTATGACCAGGGCGAGGAGTTCAATTTCGGCACGTCCGGGAACCATTTCTTCATCAACATGATCCTGGGTGGGCAATTCGCTGACGGCTCGGATTCGACGAATGAGCTGACCGGGATCATCCTCAGGCAGTGGGCCAGCCTTGAACTGGTCTGCCCCGTGATGTCGGTGCGTTTTCATGAGGGGACGCCTGACTGGCTGTATCGCCAATGCGCGGATATCCTCCGCAAGGGGTCAGGCGAGCCCGCGATCTATAATGATGAGATCATCATACACGGGCTTACGGAGATGGGCATCCCTCTTGAAGAGGCGAGGGGCTATTCCAATGACGGCTGCTGGGAGGCAATCATACCCGGCCGCACGGATTTCGGGTTTTGTATGCTCCAGCTTTTGCAGCTTATGGAATACCTGCTGCAGGGCGGCAGGAGCCTCATCCGCGAAAAGCAGGAATGGGCGGGCATCGCAGCCGTCCCCGATTTTCCCGATTACGAAAGCTTTTATGGCGCGTTTCTTGATCTTTTGGCCGAGAACGCGCGAAAAGAGGCCGAGACGCGGGTCCGGCTTCACGGGTTCCGGTCCGATATAGCCCCTTCGACCCTGGCGTCCGCGTTCATGGACGATTGCGTGCAGCGGGGCGCCGAATACTCGAAGGGCGGCGCACGCTATAGTGTTTTCGGCATGATGCTCTGCGGTTTTGCGAACTGCGTCGATTCGCTGGCTGTTATCAAAAAGCTGGTCTATGAGGAAAAGGCCCTCACGCTCCCCGGGCTTGCGGAAGCTCTTCGGGATGATTTCCGAAACCTTGAGCCGCTGCGCAGAAGGTGCATCGCCGGAGTGCCGAAGTTTGGCAACGACGATGATTATGTCGATGAGATCGCTGTGAGGCTTATGGACGACTTTTCTTCGATCATCGAATCACTACAGGCTGAATATGCAGGGGGGCTTATCTTCGGGAAGGCGATCGCGACCTTCGAGTTTTTCGCAAAGTGGGGGCGCGACGTGGGCGCAAGCGCTGACGGGCGTTTTTCCGGGGCGCCGGTCGCAACGAACCTGACGCCGGGCACGGAAGCCTCCCTGGGGCCGACGGCAATCATCCGGTCAGCCACAAAAGCGCGTATGCACAGGTACGGGTTGGGCGCGCCGATAGATATCAAGATCAACAAGAACGAGACGGCCGGTGAAAGCGGGCTCCTCCGCCTTGTCGGCCTGATAAGATCCTTCCTTGACCTCGGAGGGATCATGCTGACAATCACGGGGGTGAGCGACGAGGAGCTAAGGGACGCGCAGATTAACCCCATGAACCACAAGAACCTGCGGGTCAGGCTCGGCGGGCTGTCCGCGTACTTCATTGCCCTTTCGCGTGAAGTGCAGGACAGCATCATCGGCAGAACGTCACATGAAGTATAAAGAGGAAATAACCTGACAGGGCGGCACACAATTTTCTCGCTATACTTCACCTGACAATACAGGGCATATAATAATCGGTCAGTACCTTGAAGAATGAAGAGTGGACTATGGAAAACATTACGATATCGAAAATTGCAGAAATAGCTGATGTGTCAAAGACGACCGTCTCGCGCGTCCTGAACAAGAAGCCGGACGTCAGCCCGGCGACCCGGGAGAAAATCGAGGAGATCATCCGGCAGTACAATTTCTCCCCCAACGCGTTTGCTTCGGCGATCCTGAAAAAGAGGAGCGACACCATTGCGCTCGTGATCCCGTACGATGAAACCTATATCCTTTTCAACCCGTATTATTCGGACATGATAAGGGGCGTGAGCAGCGAAATCAAGAAATACGGCTACTACCTGATGCTGATCTATTCGGATACGCCGCACTACCTCGCCGCGATCCGGCAAAAACGCGTGGACGGGGTCATTATGCTGAGCCCGGGGACAAGCCATCTGAAAATCATCGAGCAGATACTGCAGCAGGGCATCCCGTTTGTCTCGACATCCAGGACAACAGGCATCAAGAATATCCACAGTATAGTGACCGACGACTTTCAAGGCGCTTGCTACGCGGTCGAGCACCTGGTCTCGCTCGGGCATACCAGGACAGGCTTCATCAACGGCCCCGAGATACTCGCGAGCAGCAAGGAAAGGCTGCGCGGCTATAAGCACGTGCTTGAAAAGGCCGGCATCCCCTTTGACGGCAGTATCGTAGTCAATGGCGACACGTCGATCGAAAGCGGTTACACGATCACGAAGCGATACCTTGAGGCCCCGGGCCTGAGCGCGATATTCACCGGCAGCGACCTCATGGCAATAGGGGCAATAAGCGCGCTTAACGAGGCCGGGCTGAACGTCCCCGGCGATGTTTCCCTGGTCGGCTTTGACGACATGCCGTTTTCGTCATACCTCAATCCCCCGCTGACCACAGTCCGCCAGCACGCTTTCCAAAAGGGCGCCCTCGCCGCAAAAATGCTTGACAGCATCATCAAAGGCGAGCCGGTCGAGCAGCAGATCAAGATGCCCGTTGAGCTGATAATAAGAAAATCAACGGCAAAAAAGCAGTAGCCCCGGCCCCGAACCCGCCGCCGGGCTGCAAGAGGAAAGCAATACCTTTTCCGGCGCATGCAAAAGACCGCCCTTTTTAGTGGCGGCCGTTTTGCATTATTCATAGGAGGAAAATAATCAATATTTGAGCATGAATTTCCGGATGATCTTCACAAGCCCGTCATAGCCGTCTGTGAACTGGTCAAGCGTGATGTTCACAGGGCCGTAAGCGTCAAACTCTGCTACTTCCATCTCTTCATAAGCCTTCACGAAGTCCGGCAGTTTCATCAGCTGCTCGATGTAGTAAGGATCGACCTCGTCGTCGATCGTCCTTTTCACCTCGAAGTCAGAATTGTTGAAACGCACCTGGTATTTGTAAGGAATCGTCAGCACCATGTCGCCCCCGATGAACTGCGTCCAGTGGAGCGGCGAGCGATAGGCAGCCGTAAGAAGCCTGGTCCGGTATCCTTTCTCCGAGTATTCTTTATAGGCCTTCTTCGTGCAGGCGATGCCCGCAAATTCAAGGGCGCGGGGATCGACCGCGATGTTGTCTCTTTCAACGACGCGTTTCAGCCAATCGTCGAGCCGCCCGATCATTATCGTGCAGACCGGCCCCATATTTATTACATCCTTGCCTTCCGCCTCACGCCTTTTCAGCCCGCGCTCGATGGCCTCGCCAATGGCCATTGCTTGTGTGTAAGTAAAGGAGACCGTTGCGTTGACATTGACGCCGTGGTATGTCATCTCTTCAAACGCCTTGATTCCAGCAGCCGTCGCGGGCGCCTTGACCTGTATATTTGGCGCCAACGTGTTGAAATAAACGGACTGTTCCAGCAGTTTGTCTGCGTTCCGGTAATACTTTGAGTTCGTCTGGATGGAAATGCGCCCTTTGCAGTTGTCCGGCTCAAACACCGGCTCGAGCAGCTTCGCTCCGTCCACAGCCATCTTTTCGATAACCGTCCACGCGATTTCATCTTCCGTTGCGGTGGGCATTTCTTTCACGAGCCCCTCGATATACCCCCTGTACGTGTCGAGCTCGTTTTCCAGCACCTGTTTCACAATGACAGGATTCGTTGTCGCGCCGGTCGCGCCACGCTCGATTGCGTAAGTGAGCTCTTTGACAGAGCAACTGTCGTTCCAATAACGTGTCGGGAATTTTTCTGTCATTTCTTTCAGCTTGTCCATCTTTTCTCCTCCAGTTGAATACACTTTGCGCGCATCAATCGATACCTCGACTGCCCTCATCGCCACATTTTCCGAAACCGTTACCGTTACCGGTTGCACCCATTATAGACCGATGCCGTTTTCAGTGTCAATCGTTTGCCCGCAATGCACATGGCCAGCCCCCTTGCCAAAGTCAGGCAGCCTGCATTTTATAATGACCATTATTACATTTGGCAGGATATTTGCCCCTGCCAGGGTATGGCGGCTTCGCCGTTACAGGCGGTTTTCGCATTCCTCCAGGGCCTCCAGGGCCTCCAGAGCCTTACGAAAACGCGGTCTACCTTACGAGAACGCGGTCTGCAGGATCCTTTCGCTGGAAAACACCCCGCGGTCAAGCTCCCCTTTAATCCTTCCCTCATGCATCACGTAGATGCGGTCGCACATGCCGATCAGCTCCGGCATATCCGAGGAGATCATGATCACGCTTTTACCCTCGGCCGTCAGGTCGTTCAAGAGCTTGTATATCTCAACTTTGGCGCCGACATCTATACCCCTTGTGGGCTCGTCTACGATGATGATGTCTGAGTTGACAAAAAGCCATTTTGCCAACACGACCTTTTGCTGGTTGCCGCCCGACAGCTGTTTGACGTCGACCTTCTCCGAGGGGGTCATGACGCGCAGCTTGCCGATATACTCTTTGGCGACCTCCGCCTCTTTTCGGAAAGTAATGAAGCCGAAGCGGGAAACGCTTTTCAGCGAGGCAAGCGTAATGTTCCTCTCAACCGACATCCCAAGTACAAGCCCCTGCCTTTTCCTGTCCTCTGTGATAAAGCCGAAACGGTCCTTGATCGCTTCGGAAAACAGCCTGTACCGCACTTTTTTGCCGTGCAGCAGCACTTCGCCCTCCGAATAACGGTCTATCCCAAGAATCGCGCGCATCAGCTCTGTACGGCCCGAGCCTACCAGCCCGGAGAACCCCAGTATTTCGCCTTTGCGCAGATAGAAATCCGCCTTTTCTGTTTTCCCCTCGCGGACGAGGCCTTTGATCTCGAGCACTGTTTCGCCGATCGGGGTCTCCACGTACGGGTATTCCTCGTGGAGTTCGCGCCCTACCATCATGCGGATCAGTTCCGCCTTGTTCGTCTCCGCGACGACTTTCGTCCCGATGCTTTTCCCGTCCCTAAGCACGGTCAGCTCGTCGCACACTTCGAAGACCTCTTCCAGCCTGTGTGATATATAAATGATCGTGCCGCCGCCGCGCTGTATCCTCCGCATGATGTCGAATAACTTTTCGATTTCATTTACGGTAAGTGTCGCGGTCGGCTCGTCGAGTATGAAGAGCTTCGCGTTGTAGGTCATCGCTTTGCATATCTCGACGACCTGCTGCTGCGCGATCGTCAGGTCCTTGATGACATCCTGGGGCGCAAGCGAAACGCCAAGGTCGTCGATCAGCTTGCCCGCTTCGGCAAAGACCGTGTTCCAATCGGTGAAAGCCCCGCGCTTGTGCAGTTTGCCCAGGAATATATTCTCCGCAACTGTCAGTGTATCCACCAGGTTCAGTTCCTGGTGGACAACGCTGATCCCGAGCGCCTGCGCCTCCCTCGGGTTGCCGGGCTCAACCAATTGCCCTTCCAGCGTCATTTCTCCGCTGTCAGCCCTGTAGATGCCGGAGATGATCTTCGTCAAAGTGGATTTGCCTGCCCCGTTTTCGCCGAGCAAGGCATGGATCGTGCCCTTTTTCACATCGATCGAGACCTCCGACAGGGCCTGTACGCCGGGGAAGGCCTTCGATATGTTTTCAAACCTCAGCAGTATTTCGCTCATTTTCTCACTGTCCCGTCCTTTGTTTACCTCAAACAACCCTGCCGGTCTTCGCCGCGTCTGTTTACCTCAAACAACCCTGCCGGTCTTCGCCGCGTCTGTTTACCTCAAACAACCCTGCCGGACCCGTCAGCATTGCCCGCACCGGCCTTCGCTGCGTCTGCTTACCTCAAACAACCCTGCCGGACCCGTCAGCATTGCCCGCACCGGTCTTCGCCGCGTCTGCCTACCTTGAATAATTTTGCCGGTTTTTCGCCACGTCTATGCCGACCGCAGCGGCCAGCGCCGCGCCCTTCATTATTTGCTGGACGAATGTGTTCACATTATTGATAGTCATCCCGTTGAAGAGCATGGCGAGGAAAATGCCGCCTAGCATCACCCCGAATATCCTCCCCTTGCCGCCCGTTATCGCGGTACCTCCTATGACTGCCGCCGTGATGGATTCAAAAGCGTAGTCCGAGCCGGCGTTCGGGTCGCCCGCGTTCAGCTTTGACACGAGCATCACGGCCGCTATCGAGGATATCCCGCTCGAAAGCATGAATGTGACGATCTTGAACTTCCTTATATTGATCCCTGACAAATAGGCCGCCTCATGGTTGCCGCCCATCGCGTAGATGTTCCTGCCGAAATTCATTTTTTCCGTGACGATGAAAATCACGACGAAGACTATGATCATTATGATCACGAGGTAGGGGACGCCGCCCCTGCGCACATCGCCGATCGCCCCCCGCCCGATCCAGCCGATCGATTCGGGGAGGTTTGTAACAGGCGCGGCCTTGGTTATGAGGTAGGACGCGCCCGAACAGGACATCATCGTCGCCATCGTCCCTATGAAGGCCGGGAGCCCGACCCTTGTCACAAGCAGGCCGTTGATCAGCCCGATCCCGAGCCCGACAAGCAATCCGCAGCCAAACGCGGCCAGCGGATCAAACCCGAAGAATACGATCAGCCCCGCAAAAGTCACCCCTGACAAGCTTGTCACTGACCCGACGGACAGGTCGAAGTCGCCGCCGATCAGCACGAAGAACTGCCCCGCCGCCACGACTGCCAGGATCGACGATTGTTTCAGGATCGTGATCATGTTCGGCAAGGTCATGAAATTGGGCGACGCTATCGCGAAAATCACAGCCGTGCCGATTATCACATATGTGATAAAGTAATTCCTGTTGAATTCAGAGAAATTCCTCTGAAAGCTTCCTCTAAGGGCGGTAGAGTTGTTCATCTTTCTCCCTTTCACGCAAAACGCCTGCCAGCTAACGCCTATTTCCTATAATCCCGTACCTTTTCCATAAGCCTGTTCGCCGTGTCCGTATCCGGTACCTCAGCTACATTGTACAGGCAATTCGCCGCCAATTCATTATTGTGCAGCATTTTGTCGAAAACCGCATATGGGATCGTGAACAGCAGAGGGACGCCGCCCCTGAGCCGGTCGTACTCGGCCATATGCAGATACGCCTTGTCATCGTTCCATATCTCATCTATGAGGGCGATGAGTTTGATCCCTTTGATCGTGGACGTCGGTTGTATCAGGTGTTTCCCGTTGCCTTGATGGATGTGTATACAGCCCCCGTCATAGTGCGCAAACACCTTTTCCGCGTTCTCCCGGCCCCATTCCTCGAAGTAGTCAAGCGACATCATATGGAAGGGGTCCAGGCTCTCCGACACGATACGCCCCGGCATCCACTGGCCGTAATTGCTGACCGTGCCGCCCTCAAAAAGTCCAATTGTTTTGAAATAATGGTCCCATATCCAGAAATTCAATTCGCGCCCGAACTCAAAATAGTCCGGCATTTCGTCCGGATAGTCAAGGAGATCCAGCATCATATTCGTGCCGCCACGGAGTTCGATCGACAGGTTGAGTGCGTCGATAAGTATAAAATGGGCGACCCGGAATTTGCCGCGGGACGCCTGCTTGAAGCACTCAAGCTGTCCCCTGAATTTTTCCGCCCAATAGCCGTTTTCATCCAGCTTGAGCTTCCGCCAATCCAAAAAGTCGTCGAGGGCGGGCACAGTCATGGACGTCACCCAGCCCCGCTCCGGATAGTAAAGGAACCTGACCTCTGAGCCGAGCAGGCCCCCGTAAAGCCCGCCGTCGAATTCGGACATATACGCGCCGGGGATGCTGTCGTCCTCAAGCCATGTCTGCTCGCTCAGCAGCCTGTCCCAGAATTCCACCCGGTCCTTAAGGTCCGGATAGGGGATCTCCCCCTCCGGGTAAAAATGCCTATACTCCTTCAGCGTCGGGCTGACGACCATCATCTTCGCAAAGATCCGGTCCTTTGCCCCGCCGGTATAAAGCGCCCCGAGCCGTTCCGTTACCTGTTTGTGATTCTTTTTGTACTCCATGTTTATGCCTTTGCCGGGCCTGTACTGCTCCAGCCCTGCCTTTGCCGGGCCTGTACTGCTCCAGCCCCTGCCTTTGCCGGGCCTCTATACTGCTCCAGCCCCTGCCTTTGCCGGGCCCGTCTCCCGGCGGAGCTTTCCCGCCGGGATACGGACCCTTGCCGTTCACTGTCTTGCCTGCCTACAGCACCGGCTTCGAAAAGGAGGCTGTTTTTATTCCTCGCCCCAGACCTGCTTGTAGTTCTTCGCGGTGGCTATCGGGAAATCAACATAGAAATCACCGATCTGCGTATCGCCAGCGAAATAGCGATCCATCGCTTCAAAGATACCGTCGACATAGAACTGCGGGGCTACCACATAGTCGGCGACAAACCACTGGTCATCGGCCGCGAAGAGGTCATAGATCTCCTGGCCGTAACCGCCGCAGGACCAGACCTTCGCGTCGCTGTTCGCGCCCTGGAGCGCTGCGCGTCCGCCGAGTGCGCCGGCGTCAAAGGCGGCCCAAACGACCTGGACGTCCGGGTTCGTCTGCAGTATGTTCTCCATGATCGTCATGGCCTTCTCGCGTGAACCGTCGAAATTCTGGTCTGCCACATAGTTCGCTTCGATGTTGCGGAAGGAAAGTCCGGACTGGAAGCCGAGCAGCCTCTGGCGGCAGTTGTCGTTCAGCGGGTAGGACAACAGCGCAATGTCCGCCGCCCCGCCGAGATTGGCTTCGATATAGTCCGCGCAGTCCTGCGCAAGCTTGTAGCCGGAGTCAAATGTATCCCATCCGACAAACCCGACGCACAGGCCTTCCTCAGCCTGCGGCTTGACGCCTACGGCAAGTACCGGGACGCCGTTATCCACAAACTGCTGGATGTTTGCGATGCTCGCTACATCGTCCGCCGGCTGGATCAACACCATGTCAAGGTTCGCGGAAAGGAAAGTGTCCGTGTTCTGGGATTCTTTTGTCAGCTCCCATTCGGAGTCCGCCAAAATGACCTCATAGCCGTTCGCCGGCCCTTCCTGAACCAGCTTGTTATAGCAGCCCTGCGCCCATTCGTCGGTCATATGCTGCACCAGGCAGCCAACTTTTTTCATGCCGCCCGTATCCGCAGCGGGCTCGTCGGCCGGCTCATCCGCAGGTTCCGGGGCCGGAGCCGCTTCCGTTTCCGCCGGTGGAGGGGCTGCTTCCCCGCCGCCACCGCCGCCGGCATCGCCACCGCCGCCGCACGCCGCCATGACCATCATGAGCGCGGCTGCCAGCGCCACAATCAACATCAACTTCTTTTTCATGATTCTTCTCCTCCTTACATTGTTATCCTTTAAAATACTCTGCCTGTTATTTACACCGCACATGTTTCCTAGGGACATGTGGTAATGTAACTGTTCCGTTGCAGCCTTTTTTCCCTGCCTTGGCGCTCAAATGTCAAAGCAGCTCTCCAATACTTCCAGCACCTCGCGGCTGTCGTTCAAGGGGCTGATCGGATTTGAAACGGTACTGTCTGCTATGTCTTTCAGCCTGTCTTCGGAAACACCCAGCTCCTTCAGTGAGCGCGGCATCCCCCAGCTGATGTATTTCTCTTTCAGGGCCTCTATCCCTTTCTCTCCCGGGGCCTCTATCCCTTTCTCCCCCGGGGCCCCGCCGGTCATCCCCATCACGCGCACCGCGAACTGCGCGTATTTATCCGGATGCAAGCCCGAAGCCAGCATATGATGGAGCCACGCGGGATGCAGCACGGCCAGGGTCGCGCCGTGGACCGTGTCGTGGACGGCCGCGACGCCGTGTGCGATCTCATGGGCGCCGTAGACGTAAGAAGACCGCCCCGCGTCAGTGATCCCGCAGATCGCCCATATTGAAGCCCAAGCCAGCTCGCCGCGAAGATCCAGGTTTCCCGGGTCGTCAAGCACCTTTTCGCAATCGAAGACCGTCTGCACGATCCCCTCCGCAAACCTGTCGGACAGTAATTGTCCCTCATTTTCGAAATAGCTTTCGGAGACATGGGAGATGATATCTGTCATGCCGCAGGCAGTCGCCCGCCGGGGCAATGTGGCCTGCAGCTGCGGGTCGATGATTGCGAACCTTGGCAGGTTGAGCGTGTTGTGGATCGCCAGCTTGCGCTCCTGGCCCTCATTTGTGATAACGCAATGGACGGACAGTTCCGCCCCTGTCGCGGCAATCGTGGAGACGGCCCCGACCGGAAGCGAGGAGGAAATCGTCTTTTTCGCCTCGAAGTAATCCCAGATATCACCCTCGTTTGCAGCCGCGGCCGCGATTGCCTTGGCGCAGTCGATCGCGCTCCCGCCCCCCACAGCCACGATCAGGTCTACGTTTTCTTCACGGCAGATACGCTCGCCTTCGTATACGAAACGCAGTTTTGGGTTTTCCTCAACGCCCTCAAGCGTTACCACGCGCAAACCTGCTTCCTCAAGGAAAGCGGCAGCTTTCGCGTAGACGCCAAGCCCCTCCAGGGGGCCTTCCGTCTTGACCAGCAAAACGGTCTTTCCAAAGGCTTTCGCTTCCGTGCCCAGCCTCGAAAAACCTCCTGCACCGAAAATCAGCTTTGTCGGCAAATACAATTCAAACGGGCCCATCATATCTCCTTTGCTTCAGACTTTGTTTCAAAACATTTCTCCAATCATTGCTTCTGACGTTGCTTCGAACTTTGCTCCAGTACTACGCTAAAACAGCCTGCTGCCGTCATTCAATCGTTTACGTAAACATTTAACCAAAACGGTAAAATTATTTACAACCAGATATAGCCGCCATCAACGCCGAAATGTCATTTACCAGCATACATAGCCGCCGTCTACCAGGAGCGTGAAGCCCTGCATATAGCTCGCGGCGTCCGAGCACAAAAGGACCAGCGGCCCGGCAAGCTCTTCGGGTTCGCCAAGCCTCCCCATAGGTATCATGTCCACCACCTTCGCGTAGAACGTGGGGTCCGCCTCGAAGTAGTTTTTGTTGGACTGCGTCCCGAAATAGCCCGGGGCGATCGCGTTGACGCAGATCCCGTGCCCGCACCACTCAGTGGCCAGAGCCTTTGTCAACATGATGAGCGCGGATTTTGACACTTCGTAAGACCCTCCGTGCACGCCTTTGTTGACGATGAAGCCGGAAAGCGAGGCGATATTCACTATACGGCCCCAGCCGCGCTTCATCATATCCTCCGCGCACGCCTTTGACAGGGACAGGGCCCCCATGACGTTCGTATCCAGGACTTCCTTGAAAGACTCGTTTTCTATCTCAAACGGCGTCCTGTTGTCACGGTGGGCGCCGGCGTTGTTCACCAGGATGTCGACCTTACCGTATTTCTCTATACAGGCCTTTACCGTGTCCCTGGCCTGGCTTTCCTTTGTGATGTCACAGACCCTGTAATAGCAGTCGCCGCCCAGGCCGCGGATCTCATCCGTGATCCTTATGAGCCCTTCCTCTTTTCTCGCCGCGACGAAAAGCTGAGCGCCCGCTTCGGCCAGGGCGCGTGCGAAAACCTCGCCAAGCCCTCCGGCCGCACCGGTAAGAATAGCTGTTTTCCCCGTTAAGTCAAAACACTTCATTAAAGACCCTCCCTTTCTTTCTCTGTTAAAGCCGCGCTTCCGGCGCAGGCTCACCGCACGATTCCCTTATAACGAGTGAAGGTTTTATCACGACATCCACAGGCTCGGCCTGTTCCTGCCCCCCGTTGCCCGAGAGGCCATCCATCTTGTTCAAGACAAGATCGCAAACATTCCTTGCCATCATGTCCACAGGCGCCAGGACAGTAGTCAGGCGCGGCACTGTGACCTCGGTGAATTTCATGCCGTCATACCCGACGACGGAATAGTCGCCCGGTACCGAATACCCCATATCGATCAATCCGCGTATCGCGCCGAAAGCGATGACATCATAGTAGGCCGCGATCGCGGTGACCTCCGGCGTGCGGCTGACCAGGGCCTTGACCGCCTCGACCCCCGAATTGAAATCGTGGCCGCCCGTGTTCACGACCCATTTGGGGTCAGGCTCGATCCCGTTGTTTTTCAGAGCGTCGACATAGCCGCGTTTCTGGTCCCTTGAATGCGATTGTTCCTGTTTCCGGTCAATATAGCCGATTCTTTTGTGCCCCATGCCGACCAGGTAATTTATTATTTCATATTGTCCCTCGTAGTTGTCTACCCTTATCGTGTCGACCGCGATCTCCGAAAAACTGCGGTCCATCAGGATGACCGGGATCTTCAGTTCCTGCAGCTCCTGCATCTTTTGCGTATACCCGCCTACGGGGACTATCACGACCGCGTCAGCCTGTTTCATAATAAGCGTTTCTATCGCCCGGTCCTCCAGCACCTGATCGTATGAAGTGTCGCAAAGGATGATATTGTAATCCATCTGGAAAAATGTCCTTTGAACGCGTTCTGTCAGCGCGGCAAAAGTCTCATTTGTAATGCTCGGGATCACGATGCCGATCGTTTTGCTTTTCTTGCTGCGGAGCCCGCTGACCAAAAGGTTCGGGTAATACCTGAGGCGCGCGATCGAATCGTTGACACGGCCTGTCACTTCGTCGCTCACATATCTGGTTTTGTTGATGACATGCGACACGGTTGCGGTCGAAACGCCCGCGTCCGCCGCCACGTCCTTAATGGTCACACTCAATCCTGTCCACCCAAATCTGCCCTTTTACCATTACCATATCTACATTTATATCTTCGTCAAATAAAACGATATCCGCGTCCTTGCCGATCCCGATACTGCCTTTCCGTCCGTCGATGCCAAGCATCCTGGCGGGGACGAGGCTCATCATCCTTATCGCGTCGCTCAGTGTGACGCCGGCCTCTTTTACCATCGTGCGCACCAGCCTGTCCGTTGTCGCAACGCTCCCCCCGAAACTTCCGCGGCCCGGCATGTACGCGACCCCGTCTTCTATTTCTACGCGCTGGCCCGACTCAAGGCTCCCCAGGATGCTTTCCTTCGCGTCCGTGCCCGCGGCGCGCATCGAGTCGGTGACAAGGCATATCCTGTCCGCGCCTTTTGCCTTGAAAACCAGCCTCAAAAGGCTTGGCGGCAGATGCCTTCCGTCAGCTATCACTTCCACCGTCAAATCGTCCAGGCAAAGCGAGCTTTCCGCCGCGCCGGGGTACTGGAGCGCGTTTTTCCGCGTCAGCCTCGACATCCCGTTATAAAGATGCGTCACCATCGTATACCCGTTTTCCACCGCCGCTTCCATATCCTCATACACGGCGTCGGTATGGCCCGCCGAAACAATGACGCCTTTTTCGGCCAGCCACCTGCCCATTTCCAGGGCGCCCGGAAGCTCCGGCGCGATGGACCATCGGCGGATCATCGGCCCTTTTTCCAGGATATGCCCGTATTCGCTTTTCTCCGGCAGCTTGATGAACCTTGCGTCCTGCGCCATATTCTGGCTCGGCGAAAAATACGGTCCCTCGAGATGGACGCCGACGATTTCGGGCATGTTCTCCGTGACGCCGGCCGCCTCCTCTATTACACCAAAAATCCTGAACAATTCGTCATCCGGGCAGGACAGGGTCGTCGGCATTATCGACGTCGTCCCGTGCAGCATATGCGTCCGGCATGCCGTGCATACCGCATCAAGCGTGCCGTCGAGGAAATCCGCGCCCCCCGCGCCATGTGTGTGCAGGTCTATGAAACCCGGCGCCAGGTAGCGCCCCTCCGCGTCAACTACGCGGCCAGCTTCGGCTTCGGCAGCGCGGCCGGCTTTAGCATCGGCAGCATGTCCAGCTTCGGCATCGGCAGCGCGGCCGGCAACGGCATCCGGTAGCGCCCCCTCACCAAAAGCCGCAATCTGCCCGCCCTCCACCAGTACATAGCCGTCCTGGATCATGCGGAATGGTGTTACTATCTTCGCATTTTTGATAAGCGTTTTCATCGGTATGGGCTTCCTGCCAGGACCTCCTATACGTTACGCCTATATCGTCAAAAGCGATGACGAATCATTGTCCAAAAACAGCGTCGCGTCGCGGTGCAGCCTTATCCCGGTCGAGGGGCACTCTATCCCGATCGCCCCTTCCAGGCACCTTTTCACGATCCCGGCCTTGCGGATGCCCGGGACGGTCGCGAACACCGCCGGCGCCTTTAACAGCCCGTAGACGGAGACTGTCACCGCGCCTTTCGGGACGTCCCCGATCGTTTCGAACCACCCGTCGGCGACCTGCTGCTCCCTGCATGTCGGATCCAGCTCCCCGTTTATGACCACAAGCCCCGGGTCAAAGAAATCCGCCATATACGGGTCGTTGAAGCCGATGTGCCCGTTTTCGCCGATGCCGATAAGCGTGACGTCCGTCGGGTATTTTTCCAGGAGCACTGAATAGCGGGCGCATTCGTACCTGGGGTCGTTGAGGCCGTCCATATAGAAAACGTCCTTGAACCCCACCTGTGAGAAAAAGCCCACTTTCAGGTAATTGGCAAACGATTGCTTTGCGCTTATGTCAAGCCCCGAATACTCATCCATATGGAACGCGTTCACGCGCCACCATTCGATGCCCGGCTCCTTCGCAAGCGCGCCCAGCAAATCGTCCTGCGACGGCGATGAAGCAAAAATAATATTGACCTCGTCTTTTTCGGAAAGGAGCCCCCTCAGCTTTTCCGCAACGACAGCGGCGCCCTTCTTCCCCATCTCCTCACGCGAATCATGGATGAAGACGTTGAGCCGATCTACTTTAAACTGTTTACCCATTATAGTTCTCCTGTTTTCTGACAACGGTAATTATCAGGGAAGCGCGGCTCAGGCCAGCGCGTTCCTCATGATTTGCATCACATCTCGCTTGTCCAGTTCCTTCAAGCTGACCTGGATGCCGTAAAGCATCCCCGTGAAGGTGACGTCGGTAATATGTTCGATCTGGCCCTCTGTTACACCTATATCCGTCAGTGTCGCGCCGACGCCCGCCTTGCCCAGGAAACCCCGCATGAGGCTCCCGCACTGCGCCGCGGCCTCTTCATCTGCCAGGCCTTCCTTTGCGCCCAGAATGCGCGCAACATTTGAGTAGCGCCTTATATCGGCGTCCCAGGTATAGTCGAGGAACGCGACCCCGACGCTTGCGAGCGCCCTGCCGTGCGCGATATCCGTCAGCCCGCTGATCGAATTGCCGATCGCGTGGATCCCAACAGTGGCAGTCAGCGCGATCGCTATCCCGCCCAGCGTGTTTGCCCATGCCATCTGGCTTCTCGCCTCCAGGTCATGGGGGTTTTCCATTACCGTTTCCAGGTTCTTAGCGACGCGCTGCATACAGTCGATGGCAATAATGTCAGAGTAGGGCGTCGCCACGGTGGAAAGATATGCCTCCATCGCGTGGTAGAACGCGTCGACCCCGGTCTGGGCCGTGATCCCTTTCGGGAGGTCCAGCGTCAGCTCCGGATCCACGATGGAGACTGCCGGGAACAGGCAGGGGTAGTCCGGGCTGGACTTCTCGTGCGTTTCGGGGTTGTTGATGACCGCGTATTGCGTTGCCTCCGACCCCGTCCCGGAAGTGGTCGATATACAGATGCACGGGAAAGACTCCTTTATCGCCTCATACCGCCTTTCCCCGCCGGCGATGAAGTCACATATCGTCCCCCCGTTCTTCGCCACGAGCGCGATCGCCTTTGCCGCGTCCATGGCGCTGCCGCCCCCAAGCCCGATCGCGGCCGTGCATTTGTTTTCAATGAATACGCCCACGCCCCTGTCGATCTCGTGCGTTTTTGGGTTCGGCGAGATTTCGTCATAGACGAGCGCCTCTATGCCCGCGGCCTCAAGAGGCCCGGTAATGCGGCCGGTCAGCCCCAGCTTTTCAAGGTCCTTGCCCGTCGTAACGATCATGGCTTTCTTCCCGAAAGGCGCCGCGGCATCGGCGATCCCGGACACGCTGCCCGGCCCGAAGACGATCTTTGTCGGCAAATATGTAGAAAACGGTTTCACTTGGCTACCTTCCTTCCCTGCTATTATTCCGCTTTTTCAAAAAAATCAAACATCGTCGAAATGCACGCGCTATAGTCCATGTCCCCCTTGCCTTCACTCAGCGAAGTCCTGAGAAAATCCATGATCCCGTTCAGCGCGTACGCGGGGACTTTGTGCTGGTCGAACATCCCCTTCACAAGCGCAAGGTCCTTGTACGCCAGCTTGAGCTGGAACGCCATATCATATGTCTTGCCGATCATCTTGGGCGCGTAGAAACCCATCGTCCCGCAGTGCATCCCCGTCGTCTTGAGCAGGCGCAGGAGCTGCTCGTTGTCCAGCCCTTCTTTTTCGGAAAGGGAGAACGCCATCGCGTATATATTCACAT
>Ga0082212_10002176_pt1 | contig 28860 bp, 31 predicted proteins | sample TergutNt197P3_FD_71548 | JGI IMG/M metagenome (GOLD analysis project Ga0082212, IMG submission 71548) | Neocapritermes taracua P3 segment gut microbial communities from Petit-Saut dam, French Guiana - Nt197 P3 | ecosystem: Host-associated > Arthropoda: Insects > Digestive system > Gut ...
ACAAACCCCAAAGCGAGGTGTAAGAATGATCGGCTAGTCCTTTTCAACAACGTAACGAAATCCCCGATACCGGGGGTGTGTTGGAATTGGGCTGTCATCGGAAGCGGTATTATCCGTTTGCCATTTATGTCCTTTCCGGCACAGGAAAGGACTTATTTATGTCAATAATTAACATTTCCAACCTAACATTTGCCTATGACGGCAGCTACGACAACATTTTCACCGATGTCTCATTCCGTATCGACACCGACTGGAAGCTGGGCTTCACCGGGCGCAACGGGCGCGGCAAAACCACGTTTCTAAAACTGCTCATGGGGCAATATGAGTATCGCGGCACGATAACCGCGAGCGTGGATTTTGAGTATTTCCCCTTTGATGTCGCGGATTTGTCCTGTGATACGTTGGGGATACTGTCCTCAATAGCTCCGGACGCTCCGCTGTGGCGGATTCAGAAAGAGCTGTTCAAACTGGAAGTCGGCGAAGACGCGCTGTACCGCCCGTTCAATACCCTGTCAAACGGCGAGCGGACAAAGGTATTGCTGGCGGGTCTGTTCCTGCGCGAGAACAGCTTCCTGCTCATTGACGAGCCGACAAATCACCTTGATATGACCGCCCGCCGTACCGTTGCGCGTTATCTGAACAGCAAGAACGGTTTTATTCTCGTTTCGCATGACCGCGCTTTTATGGACGAATGCGTTGACCATGTGCTGTCAATAAATAAGGCGGACATCGAGGTGCAGAGCGGCAATTTTTCAAGTTGGTTTCATAATAAGCAAATGAGAGATGATTTTGAGCTTGCGGAAAACGAGAAGCTGAAAAAAGACATCAAGCGGCTTGAAAAGGCGGCGCGGCAAAGCTCGCAATGGGCCGATAAGGTCGAGTCAACCAAAATTGGCAAGGGTCATTCCGGTATTGAAAAAAGCCTTGACAGCAGAGCGTATATCGGCGAAAAATCCCGCCGTATGCAGCAGCGACGGAAAAATATTGAAAGACGGCAGCAAACGTCTATCGACGAAAAATCGGAACTCCTAAAAAACATAGAGAACGCCGGCGAGCTGAAAATCCGTCCGCTGAAATACCATACCTCACGGCTGATAACATTGGAAGACGTGACCGTTAACTACGGCGGCAGGGATATAGTCAGCGGTGTTGGTTTCACAGTTGAGCAGGGTGACAGAATCGCGCTGCTCGGCGGCAACGGGAGCGGCAAGAGCAGTCTGCTGAAGCTGATACGCGGCGAAAACATCCCCCACAGCGGAGCGGTGAACGTTCCGGGCAGATTGAGCGTATCGTATGTGCCGCAGGACACGTCTTTCCTGTCGGGCGATTTAGACAGTTACGCCGCAGAATGTCAAATCGACATAACTCTGTTCAAAGCTATGCTGCGTAAACTGGATTTCTCGCGCGTGCAGTTCGATAAGGATATGCTCGATTTCAGCGCGGGTCAAAAGAAAAAGGTGCTGCTCGCCCGCAGTTTATGCGAGCGCGCACACCTGTATATCTGGGATGAACCGCTTAATTACATTGACGTGCTGTCACGGGTGCAAATCGAGGATTTGATTCTTGAGTATCACCCGACATTGCTGTTTGTCGAGCATGACCGCTCGTTTGTTGAAAAAATCGCCGAAAAGGTTATTGATTTATAAGAAGGGTGTCCCCTACTTGATTACCAGATTAAACTCAACATTCTCAAGTTCTTCCTGAAAATCCTCGCCGCATTCTATAATAATATCGTTATCACTGTTAGTTATCCAGTTAACGGTTACTTTCTTCTCGTCCGAAGCGTTGTCGTCCATACTAATCAAAATATTGAACAGCAGCTTTGCCGTGGAGCTATTGAAATACTCCATGGCACAGTCGAAAGTAAGCGACTCAAAATCAGACTCCAGATAAGTATCGAGCCATTCGTTGACATCGGCGAAAAAAGCAATCACGTTTTCGTGAAAACTCTCTCCCTCAATTTTCATATATCCTTTCTCTTCGTCAATTAAGATATAAGGTGTCGAGCCGGTCCTCTCTTTTTCAATACGAACTGCCATATATTCATTCCCCCCTGCTAATTGTGACAAACATTGAAAAGAAACTTTTATCTTCTTCAAACGGTACAAATGAGTATTCGATTTTTGAAGTGGCGCGTTTGGCGATTTCGATTAAGCCAATGCCGCCGCCCTTGCTCTCCGGATTCGTGTTATCGGCTTTTATCATTTCTCTGTAATACTTCCGCAAATCCTTCTTATCAAGAGTATTGATATAATCTATTCTTTCTTTTAGAAACTCAATACTGCTGTTATTCATAACATTGCCGCTCTGCAAGAAATACGTTTTATCCCTTGAACCGAGAACAAACGCGCCCTTGGGTACATCAGTGAGTCTTGAACTAATCTCAACCTGCATCTTCTCCTGAGAGTACATCAGCATATTGTTCATTTGCTCGACAAAAACCGAAAACACCGAATGCGACACATTAGTCGTCAGCTCGTCAAATTCGAGACATTTTCTTACGGTGTCGGCAATGCCCTCAATACCGTCCGCCCACAGCGGTCCGCTGTAAATAATGTTGATGTTGAGCTTGCTGATCATGTTATAATACTCTAGCATGTCTAAAATCATTGTCCTACCCCCTAATATTTTATAAATGTGTATCTGTTGCGGCCGTTATGCTTAGATGAATACAGAGCTTCGTCAGCGCGTGTGGTATAGTCTTCGGTTTTATGGTCGGGCGATATTTCCGTGACTGTCGTTCCTCCGACAGAGATAGTTACATGACCTATATTCTCGTTTTTTTCATGGGGAATTTTCAGTTCTCTAACATTAACAAGCACTCTTTCGGCTACAATGGCCGCGTCTGCTTCGGCAGCTCCCGGCAGAACCGCGATAAATTCTTCGCCGCCGTATCTCGCGACAAAATCATCGGGTCTCATTATGCTTTTCTTAAGTGCTTCCCCCAGAGATTTAAGGCACTCGTCACCGGCGGCGTGACCGTATGTATCGTTGTACTTCTTGAAGTTGTCCACATCCATCATAAGGATACTCAGGCAGCCGCCCGAACGCGCTAATGACTTAATTATGCGTTTAATGCTCTCCTCCATGAACCGCCTGTTATACATACCTGTCAGAGCATCGTAATGAACCTTATCAACCAAATCAAGTTTACTTGTATTCAGATTATCGGTCGCTCTGTCTGAAATTTTTGTCATCCTGCGAAGCTGCTTGAGCAATCTGCCGTACTCTTTGACAAGACCCGCGAAAACCGCCCCGTCAACAGCAATGCCGCCGCTCTTCACTTCTTCCAAGTGTGCTGTGGCATTATTAAGTACATTCTGCTCCTTTTCAAATAGATCCACCGTTTAATCCCCTCCTCCGTAAAAAATATATTGTCGGTTTCTTACGGCTTGAAAGTTATCAGTTCAAAGTCGTCTCTTCTGGGCTGCTCCCCTCGATGCGCTTCAAAAACCTCCCATATTTTATCTGAAATAACAGATTGTTTTTCGTCGTGATTTTCGATTATCGTCTGCTTAAACTGGCTGTACCCGAACGGGCGAGCGGGAGTGCCGCCTATCTGGTCGAACAGACCGTCTGAGGCGATATAGTATTTATAGTCGGGATTTGCGGCGATGTTATTAACTTCAATGTCGTCTTTACTGCCAATTTTTCCTTCGCCCACAAATATTTTCTGACCTTTTACACGTTTTACCTCTTTGCCGTCACATATGAAAACACTGGTATTTCCGGCGGAAATCGTTACGTCCCCCGTCTCTTTAGATATGTACATAACCGCCAAATCGCAGCCATCGCGTATATCGGCAGATTTGCTCCTCTTAGCTCCCGCGTTATAAGAAAGACTGAAAGCCTGAATAAACCGCTGTTCAAGAAGCCAGATAATTTCCGCGGTATCCTTATAGTTGCTCTCCGTAACAATATCGTCAAGTGCCGATGCCACAAGCATTGTCAGCAACGCGCCCGGTGTACCGTGACCGGTACAGTCGCACACACAGAGTACCGCGCCTTCGCTGAAATTCTTTATCCAATAAATGTCGCCGCCCACTATGTCGCGGGGATCCCATTTTACCGAGTAATCCGAAAAAGCCTGTTCAAAGGCTTTATCTTTGGGCAGAATGCTGTGCTGTATCTTGCTCGCGTACTTTATGCTGTCCATCATGGCCTCGGAGACGGCTTCGGCGCGTTCCTTATCAAGATTCGCCTCGTGCGCGGCTCTCTCCGAATCCATTTTTTCGTTAAGATACTTGCTCAGGCCAATCGCGGTCGCGTTAACCGAGTCCTTCATGACAGAGAAATAGCCCTTGTATTCGGTTCTGATTTTTACATCGAGCTGACCGTCGGACATCTTTTGAAGAACGTGAGCCACTTCATCTATGGGCGTAACAATAGCGTCGAGCAAACGGTTGAGTTCCGAGGAAATCTCGCCCCAACTGCCCCTGTATTCCGCTATGTGCGTGCGGTGCTGGAGCATTCCGTTTGTGGCGTTTATGATAAGACCGCGCGTCTCCTGCATGAGTTTGTTAAGCGAGTTCTGCATCTTGTCAAAATTCTCGTAAAGCATTCCAATTTCATCTTTTGCCTTAATAGGCTTTGTCGATACAGGCTCATTGAAAACGCCGTCAACAATTTTCTTTGACATTTTCGAGAGTTTGGAAATAGGTCTGTCAACCTTTATTTTAAGGAAGACGAATAAGAATATCAGCATCACGGCGGCGAAAATAGATGTTATAAACACAGAACCCCAAGCGACAGCACTCAAGGCCTCATCGAGCGATACTGCGTGGTGATTGCTGAATATGTCACGCATATAGACTATCATAACAATCGCGTAAACAAAGAAAAGCAGAAAACTAATCAAAATAACATCGGAACTAATCTTCTTTGGTTTCTTTTTTTTCTCTCTCATTACAGCAAACCTCCCAGCAAATGGTTTTGTGTTCACATCACCAATTTATATTGTAGCATAACAGCAAAAAATATGCAATAGGTAAAGTGCGTTTTTGGACATATTTTTTGTTATGTCAAGTATTAAATTACTTTCCCCCATTGCAAACGCCCCCTGCCTTGTGTTACAATAACATTGGACAGGGGGCGCGTTCATGGCAATTATTAACGAAATGTTCCAAAACCTTTGGAAGACTATAACTTCGGCGGGCTGGCGCGATGTGTTGGACATTGCGGTAGTTTCGCTGATTGTATATCAGCTTCTTAAACTTGTTTACCGCTCCAAAGCCATGCGGGTTCTCAGCGGCACGGCGGCGGTGCTTGCCGTCATGCTTCTGGCGGAAATACTTAATCTGTATTTACTTAGATTTCTGTTTTCAACCTTTGTTACGGTCGGTTTAACCGCGTTGGTCGTTGTGTTCCACCCTGAGCTTAGAAAGGCTCTTGAGCAGTTCGGCTCGGCAAATATCAAAAAAATCGTCACACGCGAAATACTAAGCACATGGGAAACCGCGATTATTCAGACGGTCGAAGCGTGCAAAATGCTCGCGTGGGCGCGTGAGGGTGCGCTTATCGTGTTCGAGCGAGCCATACATCTAAACGACTATATAAAAACCGGAACTATAATAAACGCCGATGTGACCTCCGACCTTCTGCGTAATATTTTCTTTCCGAAAGCCCCCATGCACGATGGCGCGGTCATTATCCGGAACGCTAAAATAGGCGGCGCGGGCTGTATGCTTCCATTAACCGGCAATCAAAATATCAGCCGCGATTTAGGTATGCGCCACAGGGCGGGCATCGGCATGAGCGAACAGTCCGACGCGGTCGTTATTATCGTATCGGAGGAGACGGGTTCAATTTCGGTGGCGACCGATGGTATGCTCAAGCGGCACTTAACGCCCGAAACCCTTGAAAAACTGCTGCGAAGCATATTTATACCGCAGCAGGAAAAAGAAAAACCCATATCCGACCGCTTCTTTGCGTTCCTGAGAGGTAACAGAGATGAGTAACAATCAAAGAAGATTATTATGGATGGTTATATCCGTTGTTTTAACCACATTACTGTGGCTTTATGTAATGGTCATCGAAAACCCCGATTCAACACAAACCATCAGAAACGTCCCCGTCAGCTATACGGGCGAGGAAATTCTCGCCGCCAAAAATCTCGAGATTATCGAGAATATAACAGGTACTGTTGAATTTACATTTAACGGGCGGCTGACAGATTTGAACAAACTCGATAACAAAAATGTCAGAGCGATGGTCGATGTGTCGGGTATTAGCCAACCGGGGATAGTTACCCGTGTATATGAACCAGATTTCCCCGATAATCTGAAAGGCACTTCGTTGAGCGCGATTGCGAGCAATCCCCGGTATGTCCAGCTTTTAGTTGATTCTATTATTACCAAAGTTATTGAAGTGCGGCTCGTCCCCAATATAGAACCTGCGGAGGGTTATATAACCGGGCAGTACGCCCTCGAACACCGCGAAGTCAGAATAGTCGGTCCGTCAACTATTTTGGATTTAATCGAATATGCCGAAATCACACTCAACCGGAACGATGTTTCTCTCCCCATAGACACCCTGCAACCGTTCAAATACAAGGATTTTGAAGGCAACGAAATCCCCGGGGATAATATTGATTCCGAGTATCAGGAAATTCGGGTTTACGTACCAATACTAAAACTGAAAGAAGTCCGTCTTGATGTCAGATTCCTTGACGGCGGCGGCATTACGTCTGAGGATAATATATATTATGAAATAGACCCGCCAAGTATCGTATTAAGCGGCGAAGCCTCGGTAATGGATGGAGTTAACACTATAACCCTCCAGACCATTGACCTGTCCAAACTTGAAAACAGCGGCAGTATTGAGTTCCCGATACCGCTTCCGAACGATTGCACGAACCTGAGCGGTGAAACGACCGCCGTGGTGAAGATTGACATAGTCGGAGCGCAAATACTGAAATTAAGAACGCCGTATATTGAGATTGTAAACGAAGATTTGCCCGAAGGTTATACTATACGAACCACAATGAATGAGGCGGAAGTTATTATACGCGGTCCCGAAAATATTGTCGTTTCGGTAGAGCCGCACAATATCCGCGTTGTTATTGATTTGACTAATCAGACACTCAGTCCGGGACACTCACTGTATCCCGCCGCCGTGTATATCGACGGTTTTCCGAGAGTAGGCGCGGTGGGCGACTTAAACGTCGCGGTTGAGGTTGTTCCGATAGATATGGAACGTGATATGCAATGACGCAGACTGTAACGGTCACTCGCGGTTATTCGCGCGGTTTTGTCGAGGTTGAGATGACGCGCCCCTCTGCGTGCGGAAACTGCGCCGAATGCGGCGGCTGCGCCGCGCCGCGTGAAGTTGTGCGCGTTATGGCGCGCGGCGGCGCGGGCGCGAAGCCGGGAGACGAGGTTATTATCGAGAGCAGGTCAGGAAACATTTTAGGGCTTGCGGCATTGGTATATCTAATGCCGCTCGCTTTGTTCTTCGCGGGTTATGCTTTCGGCGCGGTGTTCGGCGGCTTGGGTTTCGCTCTGGGTATCGCACTGATTGTACCGCTGAATAAACTGGCGGGTAAAAAAGTAGTTTATGAAGTCGTTAATAATAATTAACTGAATACGGGAGGATAACGTGAATAAGCGCAAATCAGTGCTATATATAGCGTCAAGTCTGGACGGATATATCGCTACCGCCGAACATGGAATGGATTGGCTGTTCGGCGTTGAAGGCGATGGTGATAATGGCTTTGCTAAATTCTATGATACTGTAGATACCGTGCTTATTGGCAGGACAACTTTCGATTGGATTCTGCGTCATGAAAAATCGGTGGACGCAATTTATAAAGACAAAGAATGTTTCGTTTTTACACGAACAGAAAGACCACCAATTAAACATATAACTTTTATCCACAATGATGCCGCGGGGTTCGTGAAAGAGTTAAAGCGCAAAGACGGTAATAATATTTGGATTGTCGGCGGCGGAGAATTGCTCCAAGTCTTTATAAAAGAGAAATTGGTTAATGAGATATTCGTTACCGTTGCGCCGATTTTACTTGGCAAAGGTGTTCCTCTGTTCAAAGACAATGATTTTCAAACACATTTATCACTAATAAATGTAAATCGTTATAATCAATTCGTAGAACTTCATTATGAGGTTGTGAAATAATGTGCCCGAGGTGGTGTAAGAAAAAGATAGTTAATAATTCATTTTAATTTCGGCTAAATCAGAGAACATTTCCAGAACATAATCGGCTTTCTCATATGAAGCGGCATCGCCAACGGCTATTGCCGTCATCCCGGCCTCTTTTGCCGCGTCGATACCCGCGTAAGCGTCCTCGACAACAACGCATGAGCCGGGGCAAACACCTAAGTATTCCGCCGCTTTAAGAAACACTTCGGGATGGGGTTTCGACTGTGAAATATTGTTTCCATCGGATATCGCGTCAAAGAAATCAATAAGCCCGACCCTGTCCAATATCTCCCGCGCGTTCTTGCTCGATGAGCCGATTGCCAGACGATGCCCTCTCTTTTTAAGCAGCGCAAGCGTATCGCGCACCTCTTTTGAAACGTCATCCGGTTTCATGCCGCTCAACAGTTTGCGGTAACAATCGTTTTTCTCAGCCGCGAGAGCGGCTTTTTCTTCGCCGCTTAATGGAGAACCCTCATATTTTTCAAGTACAATTTCCAGCGATTCCATGCGCGAAACGCCGCGCAAACGGTTATTTATCGTCTCGTCAAAATAAATTCCTTTACTGTCGGCGAGTTTCTTCCACGCCGCGTAATGGTACATATCCGTAAAGACAATTACCCCGTCTAAATCAAATATAATCGATTTCATCATAAAATCTCCTCTCTGTTTATCCGTTAATTGCATGGTGGAATACTCCGTTAATTTGCAGTGTGCTAATGTCGTTTTCTATTGCAAGCGGGTTGTCATCGTAATCGCCGCGTCACCGCGGATGATAAACCCGTATTCACATTCATTATTTCCCCAAGAGCACACAAGACTGAACCCCTTTATTGTATTGCCCGGTTCATAATCCCCGCTGAAGGAACTCAACGGCGGTTTGTGACATAATCCACTTGAAATTATCTTCACGGTCATAAGCGTTGCCATTCCATTTATTCATACCCATTACCCAGTAAATTTCTAAATCTCCCGCCTTAGCGGAAATATCCATGTTTTTGTTATTTACTGTAATGCGCGGAGGGTTATCCGGCGCAGCACTCCTGTTCACCGCAAACGCCACGCTCAACACGGCGACCAATGTCACCGCCGCAACGCTAATGACCCGCGATGGTCTTTTGAAGTTCAATATGCGCTTCACACGCTCTTCCATTACCGCGCCCCTCCTTGTGTTCGTTTATCAAGCGCACAAGTTCGTCTGCTTGCTTGTCGGACAATCCCCTGCCGCCGATGAACGATGTAATAAATCGCGGCAGCGACCCGCCGAATGTATCTTCAACGTATTTCCGGCTCTGCCCGCCGTAAAACTGTTCACGGGTCAAAGCCACGGTGACAGTCGCGTTTTCGTTCTTGAATATCCCGCGCTCACACAACCGCCGCAGCATGGTGTATGTAGTGGACTTTTTCCATTGCATGACTTCGGCGGCAAGTTTTACGAGGTCGGGGGACTTAATCGGCGTGTTATCCCAAATAAGGTCGGCAAACCGCGTTTCCTGTTCGCCCAACTTGTAATCCTCCATACGATTACCCTCCAAGTTTAATGACGTTAAGCTATTTACAGTTTAACATCATTAAACTTGAATGTCAACAAAAATTTTCGCAATATGACCTCAAACCGAAAAAAATGCCGCCCGACAAGGTTAACAAACGCTTTTCAACATACACAAGCCTCGGCGCATATAATGTGTCCGAGGTGATTTTTTTGCTCCGTGAAATCATTCAGGCCGCGCTTCTGGTTACCGCGCTGTCCACCGACGCGCTCGTGGCGGGTTTTAGTTACGGCGTTAACAACGTGAAAATACCGCTGAAATCCGCGTTGGTTATCAACGCCGTATGCGGTGCGCTGCTTGCGCTGTCTATTTTTTTCGGCACATTGCTCAACTCCGTCATGCCGCCCGGAACTGCCGCGGGTATCAGCTTCACGCTGCTGTTCGGCTTGGGGCTTATCAAGCTGTTCGACGGTTTTATAAAACGGATGATAAAGAGCGGAAAGGCGTTCGGCAACTTCAAGTTCAAGTTGCTGAACCTTAATTTTATACTGCACGTTTATGCCGAACCGGAGCAAGCGGATATCGATGCTTCGCGCATACTGTCTCCCAAAGAAGCCGTCACTCTCGCCGCCGCGCTGTCGCTTGACGGGCTGTCCGTTGGCTTTGGTGTTGGGTTAGTCGGAGCTAATCCTTTGTTGGTCGTGGGGCTGTCACGGATATTTGACTTTGCCGCGATAATGCTCGGCGTGCTTTTCGGTCGGCGCGTTGCCGATAAGCTGTCAATCGACCTCTCATGGTTGAGCGGAGTTTTACTTATTGTTTTAGCCGTATTACGCTTGACTTGATTCCTGAATTGGGTTATAATACCTTTGTGAACCACAGAAATGCTGCGTTTGCGGTTATTGTAGGGGTGTCTGATTTGCCATATAAAAGAGTTCTGCTTAAACTGAGCGGCGAGGCGTTGTCCGGCAACGGCGAAAGCCTTGACTTTGAATTTATCGAAAAAATCTGCGATGTTGTTAAACGCTGCAATGACGGCGGTACGCAAATCGGTATTGTCGGCGGCGGCGGCAATTTCTGGCGCGGCGCGCGCAACGGCGTTGCGATGCAGCGTTCACGCGCCGACAAGATGGGTATGCTGGCAACACTGATAAACGCCCTCGCGCTGACCGATGTTTTTGAGAGACTGGGCGTTGACACGCGGGTTATGTCGGCTAACCGCGCGGACGGCTTTGCCGAACCGTTCGACAGAGACAGGGCTGTGCGCCACTTTGAAAAAGGGCGTGTTGTCATATTCGCGGGCGGGACAGGCAACCCCTATTTTTCAACCGACACGGGGGCTGTACTCCGAGCCGCAGAAATCGGCGCGGATGTTGTGCTGTTGGCAAAAAACATAGACGGCGTGTACAGCTGTGACCCGAAAAAAGACCCGAACGCCGTAAAGTACGACAGCTTGACATACAAAGAGTTTCTTAGAAAAAAACTGGCAGTTGTTGATATGACCGCCGCGTCGCTTGGGCTTGAGAACAATATCCCCCTGTATGTGTTCGCCCTAAGCGACCCTGAAAACATATACCGCGCAATCAAAGGAGAACACATTGGGACGCTTGTTAAGTGCTAAGTGTTAAGTGCTAAGTGTTAAGTTAAAAGGAGTGTGGTTATATGTCTTGGGACAACGCTTTGAATACGGGCATCGAGACGGTGGATATGCACCACAGGGGTCTTGTTCAGAGAGTAGAAGAATTTCATATGGCGTGCATGAATAATGACGGAAACGAAGCACTGAGTAAAATCCTTGCTTTCTTGGACGAATATATTCTCGTTCACTTTTCCTATGAAGAAGGGCTGTTTCAAAGTGTCAACTATCCTCAGCGCGAAATTCATATAAATTCGCACAAAAGTTTTATCGCGGAGGTCAATAATATCAGAAACCGGATAGATAATGATGACTCTACCGCCGATATAATAAAATACGCGAAGGATTTTCTAATGGCATGGCTTGTCCGCCACATCAGCGGTATGGATATGGATTTCTCCGTGTACTACAAAAACGCGATTAGCGGAACGGTTATAAAGCGTCATACTAATAATTAACAACTATTAAAGCCGGAGGAGATGATTCTTATGAGAGGTCAATACACTGAATTTGAACACAAAATGAAAAAAACCGTTGATGTGCTTGTCAATGAGTTTGCCACTTTGCGGGCGGGCCGCGCCAACGTTGCCGTTCTCGACCGCATACAGGTGGATTACTACGGCGTGCCAACGCCAATCGCGCAAATAGCGTCCGTTGCCACTCCCGAGCCGCGCACGCTTACAATCCAGCCGTGGGATGTCAGTGCGCTGAAACTGATTGAAAAGGCGATACAGACTTCCGACTTGGGTATAAACCCGCAAAACGACGGCAAAATTATCCGCCTGATGTTCCCGCAGCTAACCGAGGAACGCCGCCGCGATTTAGTCAAGCAGGTGAGCAGATTCGGCGAGGACGCTAAAGTCGCTATTAGAAACGTTCGCCGCGAAGCAATCGAGCAGTATAAAAACATGAAGAAAAAAAGTGAGATTACCGAAGACGATCTGAAAATCGCCGAAAAAGATTTTCAAGAGCTGACCGATAAATATTGCGGCGAAATAGACGCGCTCGCGTCTAAAAAAGAGAAAGAGCTGATGGAGTTATAGAGAGTTTCACTGTTCCAAGCCATGTTGCCGTCATTATGGACGGCAACGGGCGTTGGGCTTCAAAGCGCGGTCTGCCGCGCCACGCCGGACACGCCAAAGGCGCGGAGGTGTTCCGCAGAATAGCGACCGAATGTAAGGAAATGGGTGTCGAATACCTTACCGTTTATGCCTTCTCCACCGAAAACAACAGCCGCCCCGAAGACGAGGTAAAGGCTATTTGGGGGCTTTTGAGGAAATATCTGCTCGAGAGTATCGAAAAGATGGAAAAAGACGGCATAAGGCTAAAGTTTCTGGGCGATTTAGACATTCTGCCGCCGGAGTATCTTGAGCTTGTGAGTAAAACCAACGAAATTTCCGCCCGCGTCAGCGGTATGCAGGCGAACGTCTGTTTTAACTACGGTGGGCGCGATGAAATTGTACGCGCCGTAAAACGTCTGGGAGGCGCGGAAGTCACGGAGAAATCTCTGTCCGATGCTATGGATACCGCCGGTATCCCCGACCCGGACTTGCTTATACGTCCGGGCGGCGAGAAGCGGCTCTCTAACTTTCTGCTGTGGCAGTCGGCGTATGCCGAAATGGTGTTCACCGATACGCTCTGGCCTGATTTCACAAAGAGTGATTTAGTTGCCGCTTTTAAGGAATATACCGAAAGAAACCGCAGATTCGGAGGTGTTAAGTCATGAAAACGCGCGTGATTGTGGCATTATTGCTAACTCCTCTGCTTTTTGTTGTACTTTATTTTACGCCGCCTTGGGTATTACCGCTGACAATTTCGGCGGTCTCTATGCTGGCGGTGCATGAACTTCTGGGCGTTACAAACTTCGTGCTTAAACTTAGGATAATGATGTACTCCCTCGTATTTACAGGCATGATACCCGTATTCGACTACTTTGATTTGCCTAGTGAGCTAAATCTTTTATGTGTCTTCTTATTTATAATACTCTTATTTATCGAGGGGCTTGCCGACCCGGAAAATGTTACTTTCGAGATTGTCGGCGGCACATTTATCGCCAGCTACATGATTCCGACCTTTTTCTGCTCGGTCATGCACGTATTTCAAACTGATAACGGCAAATTCGCGGTTCTTTTCGTATTTATAATACCCATAATGACCGATATATTCGCAATGTTCACGGGTATGCTTTTCGGCAAACGCAAGCTGCTGCCGTCCATCAGCCCGAAAAAGACTGTGGAGGGTTCAATCGGCGGAATTGCCGGTTCTATGGTTTTCTGTGTCGCTTACGGATTTGTACTTAGATATATATTCAGCTTTTATGTTGACTTTGTGCTTATTGCCGCGCTGTCGCTGGCGGGTTCGGTCATCGGTCAAATAGGCGACTTGTCGCTTTCATTTATAAAGCGGCGGTTCAATGTCAAAGATTTCGGCGCGATAATCCCCGGTCACGGCGGTGTTCTGGACAGATTCGACAGCCTGCTGTTTGTCGCTCCCCTTGTTGAAATAACTCTGAGAACATTCGATGTGGTGTGGACATGACCGGAATTGCAGTCTTAGGCAGTACGGGTTCAATCGGCACACAGACGCTGGACATATGTTCGCGCCTTGGGTTGAAAGTCACCGCGCTTGCCGCTAACAGCAATATTGAACTCTTAGAAGCTCAAGCGCGGCGGTTCAAACCGCCGCTTGTCTCTGTTGCGCGTGAAGACTTAGCCAATGATTTGCGCGTCCGCTTGAGCGATACCGGAACGAAGGTAATCGGCGGCGAAAGCGGGCTGATTGAGTGTGCCGCGCACGAGAGTGCGTCACACATTATGTGTGCCATGGTGGGTATGGCGGGTCTCGCTCCGACACTGGCGGCGATTGAGGCGCGGAAAACCATCGCGCTTGCCAACAAAGAGACGCTTATGTGCGCCGGAAGCGTTGTTATGAAACGCGCCCGCGATTGCGGCGTTTCCATATTGCCGGTAGATTCCGAACATTCGGCAATTTTTCAGTGTTTGCAAGGATTGGACAGCAAACAAGAGGTTAAAAAACTGTGGCTTACCGCCTCGGGCGGTTCGCTGTACGGCTATACGCGCGAACAACTCCAATCCGTTAATCCCGATACCGTGTTGAAACACCCGAACTGGAACATGGGGCGAAAAGTGACGGTTGACAGCGCGACAATGTTCAACAAGGGCATGGAGTGTGTCGAAGCCTATCACCTGTTCGGCCTATCACTTGATAGCATTGGCGTTGTCATACACCGTCAGAGTATTGTACATTCTATGGTCGAGTTGGTTGACGGCGCGGTGCTGGCGCAATGCGGCGTACCCGATATGCGCCTGCCGATTCAATACGCGCTGACATTCCCGAAACGCGCCGCTTCACCTGTGCGGTCGCTCGATTTCACCAAAGCGTCTTCATGGACATTTGAACCCGCCGCCGGATATGAGTGCCTTGATTTGGTTTTGGAAGCCGCGAAACGCGGCGACGCGGCGTGCTGTGCCGTCAACGCCGCGGATGAGATAGCCGTTGCGCGGTTTCTTAATGAAGAGATAGGATTTATAGAAATTCCGAAAATTTTGAAGCGCGGTCTTGAACTCGCGGAGGAATATGATTCACCCGATATGACTGTAGAAGATTTAATAGAGCTAGACCGAGAGGTTAAGCTGCTTTATCGCGGTAATATATAGGTCAAGCCGAGATTCCTCCAAGCCGCCGATAAGGGCGGCGAAGGGGGACAAATCGCCCTCACAGGCATAGGATTCCAACGTGTTAAAGTATTCAAGGCGGCGTTCCATTGGTATGGATATCGGCAGATACCCCGCCGCCGCAAGCTGATAGTTCATCAGCAGCCGCGATGTACGTCCGTTTCCGTCTACAAAGGGGTGGATTTTCACAAACTCGGCGTGTGTCCACGCGGCGTATTCTATCGGGTGCAGCTTTGACCTATTTGGTTCGATGTCCTCAAAAAAATAATCAAGCAGCTTTGGCACTTCCGAAAAAGACGGCGGCGTATGCTTCGCGCCTCTAATGAAAACATTTACATTTCTGTAAATACCGCCTTCCATGATATTTTGCATCAGGACAGCGTGTATGTCCCTTACTATGAACGTGTCCAGCGGTTTGCCACTTGCGGCGCGGCTTTTTATATACACGAAAGCCTTGTTGTGGTTGACTACTTCGTATATTTCACGTATATTTTTGCCGCCCGGAGATATGCCGTCCTCCAACAGCACGGCGGTTTCGGCAAGGGAAAGCGTGTTGCCCTCAATGGCGGTGGAGTTATGCGTATAGTCAACGCGGAACGCCGCTTCGTAGTTGTCTTTTACCGCTTCGGGTATCAAATGCTTATGCTGCTGATAATACGCCAGTTTTTTGTCAAGTGCCGTGTAGTCCATGCCCGTCCCTCCTTTCGCGGTTAGGTTTATTATACAGCTTTACGGCGCGATTTTCAATCTAATATTTTGCACGGGTCTGTGTCAAGGAAACGCACAACGGGCGGTCATTCGACCGCCCGTTAACGATTTTACTTAAAACAGGTGAAACGCCAAAACCAAACCGGCAAAAACGATAGAAACCATTGAACTCAGCTTGAGAAGAATATCAATGGACGGCCCGCAAGTATCCTTGAGCGGATCGCCGACAGTGTCACCGACAACGGCAGCCTTGTGGGAATCTGAACCCTTACCGCCATGATTGCCCGCTTCTATGTATTTCTTAGCGTTATCCCATGCTCCGCCCGAGTTCGCCGTCATAATCGCCATCATAAAACCACTGGCGGTACAGCCAATCAGCAGACCGATGACACCGTTGGGACCGAGAATCAAGCCGGACACAATCGGAGCGGCTATAGCAAGCAATGTCGGCAGAATCATTTCACGCAATGCCGAGCGTGTGCATAAGTCCACGCAAGCCTCGTAATCGGCATCGGCCTTTCCTTCCATCAACCCCGTTATTTCACGGAACTGACGGCGTACCTCCACAACAATCGCCTGTGCCGCGCGTCCGACAGATTTCATTGTCATCGCGGTAAACAGGAACGGGAGCATTGAGCCGATGAAAATTCCCACAAGAACAGTCGGGCTGGTAATGCTTAGGTTAAGATCAAAATTCCTAGCCCATTCCAAGCCTTTTTCCAAGCCGTCCGCCACCAACGCTTCAATTCTGTCTACATAGGCGGCTATCAAAGCCAGCGCGGTTAACGCTCCCGCGCCTATGGCAAAACCTTTGCCAACGGCGGCTGTCGTGTTGCCTAAAGAGTCAAGCGCGTCTGTGCGGCGGCGCACTTCGGGATCGAGCTTCGCCATTTCGGCAATGCCTCCGGCGTTATCCGCCACCGGACCGTAAGAGTCGTTGGCAAGGGTAAGCCCCAATGTTGACAGCATACCCACGGCGGAAATGCCGATACCGTACAATCCCAACGCGGCATCTCCGGCTCCGCCGGAAACGAAGAATGATACCAAAATTGAGGCGCAAACGAGCAGCAGCGGTATGGCGGTTGATAACATTCCCAGTGACAGACCGCCTATAATAAGTGTTGCCGAACCGGTTTTAGTTGAATCGGCCAGTTCGCGGGTAGGCTTGTAGTTGTCGGATGTATAATATTCGGTAAAGAATGAAATACCAACGCCGGCAACCAAACCGGATAATATCGCGCCGTAAATACCGATATGTTCTTGACCCAACATGAACCACACGAGCGGGAAAGCCGCAATAGCAATGGCGATTGACGAGAAATTCGTTCCTCGGCGCAGAGCGGCTAAGAGAGCTTTTTGCGTCGCGTTTTCTTTTGTGCGTATAAGGAACGAACCGATAATGGTCACAATAACGCCGATTCCCGCCATCGCCATAGGGATTGTAACAGCAGGATTTCCGGGCGTATTATTAAACTGCGGGAAAGCGGCAACGCCTAAAGCGCAGGACGCAACGATAGAGCCGACATAGGATTCGTAAAGGTCTGCGCCCATTCCGGCAACATCGCCCACATTGTCGCCCACGTTATCCGCGATAACGGCGGGGTTGCGCGGGTCGTCTTCGGGGATACCGGCTTCGACCTTGCCCACAAGGTCAGCACCGACATCAGCCGCTTTTGTAAATACTCCGCCGCCTACGCGGGCGAACAGAGCCATACAGGAAGCACCCATGCCGAAGGTCAGCATAGCGGCGGTGACATCCGCAATACCGAGTTTGAATACATAGTGCAAGAGGTAATACCAAACGGCAAGGTCAAGCAATCCAAGCCCAACCACGGTAAAGCCCATAACCGAACCTGCCGAAAAGGCAACGCGCAATCCCTTATTCAAACTGCTTTGAGAAGCGGTTGCTGTGCGGGAGTTTGCCATTGTGGCGACTTTCATGCCCACAAATCCGGAAAGACCGGAGAAAAAACCGCCGGTAATAAACGCAAACGGGACAAACCATGTGAGAAATCCGAAAAAGGACATCGCGCATAAGACAACAAGCATCACCGCAAAAAACCAAGCGACAACCGTATACTGACGCTTAATGAACGCATTCGCGCCGCGGCGGATTTTTGCCGAGATTGCTTTTACCTCATTGGTTCCCTCTGAATAGCCTCGCACTTTAAGAATGTTGTAAACAACGAAACTGATTGCGAGCACAGCTCCTATAGGGGTAAGTAACATAAGATCCAACTGCTTCACTCTCCACTATATTTTATTATTTGGTTAACGGATGACAACTTCACGTCCTTGCTCCTCTGCCAACCCTTACCCACTTTATCATAACATGGAAAAAATGAGATGTCAATAGAACATATGTGCTAAACGCGAAAAAATTAACGCCAAGTTGACACATTATTGCCGAATATGTTAGAATATCACCGCGAGTAAGTCAGACAGCCGCGCCGATGTTAAGTCGGTGAGGAAAGTCCGAGCTTCATAGGGCAAGGATAGCGGGTAACGCCCGCCGAAGGCGACTTCAGGAAAAGTGCAACAGAAATAAACCGCCGGACTATGTCCGGTAAGGGTGGAAAGGTGAGGTAAGAGCTCACCGAACGGCTGGAGACAGTCCGTTCCTGTAAACTCTATCCGATGCAACACCGACAGGGGCTATGGTTTGCCCGACCGCTCCGAAGGGTGGCTTGAGCCGAGCGGCAACGCGCGGCCCAGATAGATGGCTGTCAAATACAGAACTCGGCTTACAGACTTGCTCGCACCATATGGAGGGGGAATCTTTGGTTGTTAAGATGTTGTATGACAATTTACATTAAACGAGGTGTTGATTATGGAACTTACCTTTGCCTTTCCGGGAATCCCATATAGCGTGGATAGTATTTTGTTGTTTGAAAATGATGAATATAATTGGTTCAGCTCGTTATATCATTTTTATCCGCGACTTAGCGAAACCATCTTGTCATCATCGAATACATCAGGCAAAAAGGCATATTTACTTGAGTTTTTCAAAGAATACCATGAGATTGAATGGCTTGAAAGTAAGATTGCAGATAAAGTTATTGCTTATAACAGTCATTGGCAAAAATATAAATGCCAAGTTGAAGATGCTCTTTCAGACGCTTTCCGGTATGACGTGAAAAATAATTTCAATGATATAGTCGGCAATATTACATTTAACCCTATTTGTCCAAGATTTCTTGACACTCACACCTTTGATATATTCTACTTAAATAGTGAGCGCGGTGCTTTGGGTATATCACTTCATGAGTTAATTCACTTTGTGTGGTTTGATGTCTGGCAAAAGCATTTTGGCGACTCACCCGAGGAATATGAGACACCGCACTTAAAATGGCTGTTTAGTGAAATGGTTGTCGATCCCATCATGTGCAAAGATGACAGACTTAGACAGATAAACCCATATTTTGAAGATGGCTGTGTTTATGAGTATTTTTATTCAATGAACGTAGGCGGAAAACCAATACTCGAGACTTTGTACGACATATATAGCACTTCGGACATGGTTGCGTTTATGGAACAAGGGTATGCCTACTGTAAAAAACATGAAACAGAAATAAGGTCTCAAATGAATTAGGGTTGATTTTCTGCCGTATATATTGTTAAATCCCGACTATAATCCGAGCGGTTTTGTCGAACACATAATAAAAACCGGGGAAGTAATTTATAAATCGGCGTAGCATATTTTATCTGCGTTTGTATTCTGAATTTGTCAAAAAGACAACACTATATTTCCGGAGGTTTTTATATGATTATTCCGGTATCAAAGGAAAATGAACGCATTTGGGGCGAATTATGCGCTTCCTTATGGCCGCATCATACAGTTGAATCATTTATTAATGAAAGATATAACGGCGAGTTTCAAAATGATTTTCTATACGTCTTAAAAGAAGAGATTGTTGCTTTTATAAGTCTTTCTGTACGGAATGATTATGTTGAGGGAACAGAATCAAGTCCTGTAGGGTATCTTGAGGGCATATATGTTAAGCCGGAGTTCCGCAATCAGGGTATTGGGAAAAGATTAGTCGAGTATGGTAAAATATGGTGTGCGGAAAAAGGCTGTTCAGAGTTTGCTTCAGATTGTTTGCTCGAAAACGATGCAAGTCGAAAATTCCATAACATGATAGGATTCAAGGAAGCAAATACAATAGTATGTTTCACAATGCGGATATAAAAGGCGGAGGTTATGTCATTGTGCCACACCACCACAAAGAATTAGGTAAAGGCTTGTATAATCAGACATTGACACTTTGGACGGCGACAGGATAATGTTAATTATTGAGGATTAACTATGAAAACTTGGGAAGAACTTGAAAAATCGTGCCTCAACTGCACAGATTGTTTGCTGTCCGAAACGCGGACAAATGTTGTGTTTGGTTCGGGCGACAGGAACGCAAAGCTAATGTTCATCGGCGAAGGTCCGGGTGAGCAGGAGGACTTGCGGGGCTTGCCGTTCGTTGGGCGCGCAGGTCAGCTTCTCGATGAAATGCTGGCGGCAATCGGCATGAGCCGCGAGCAAGTGTACATAGCCAATATAGTCAAGTGCCGCCCGCCCAATAACCGCGACCCGCTGAACCTTGAGCAGGACGCTTGTATCGGGTATCTGCGCGAGCAGGTGCGGTTAATAAAACCCAAGATTATAGCGTGTCTTGGGCGTGTCGCGGCGATGAAAATTATCCGCGCCGATTATAAGATTACACAAGAACACGGTCTTTTCGAGAAGCGCGGCGACATACTGCTCACCGCGACCTATCACCCGGCATATATTCTGCGCGACCCGCGCAAAAAACCGGACACGTTTATGGATATGTGCGCGATAGAAGATCAACTATCTCTGCTCTAGTATACAGCGCGTTAATCACAGGCAGAAGCGCGTTTACTGAAAGCCTTGCGGGAAGCTCCAGAGCTTTAAGCAGGGCTTCGCGTTTTTTTGCGGCGTTTTCGCCGCCGGACAGCCCCATCTCAAATAAATCCGCTTTCGTCAGCGGTTCGTCAGTTCGTTCTCCCGCCGTTGCGCCCGCCAACAGCAGGCATTTCTCCAAAATTTCACCCGTCATGCCCTCAACGCCCAGAAGTCCTTCTTTAGACTTTGCGCTTTTTCGGCGTTCCTTGCCGCAAATATCAGGAATATAGGCGTGTTTCACGCGCTCGGGCGGCAGCATTCCTTTTAATCTGTTGCGAATCAGAAAACCCGCGCTGTCGCTGTCTGTCAGGATTATTACCCCGCGTTTCTCCGCTAGACGGCTGATAACCTCCCGCTTCTCGGCATCGTTAAATATCCCGAAGCCGTCTGTCGTAAGGATTACCGCGTCCACAAGATTTGACAGCTTATTTTTATCATACTTACCCTCTACGATAATCGCTTCCTTGATGGTCAGCATACCGACATTTCCGCTATCAGTCTCTCCAACGTTATCAATTTGTCGTAACCTAACTTCAGTTCGCTGTCCGCTCGCTGACACGCCGTAACGGCGCGGCGGCAGCGTTCAAGCCCGAAACGTTTCGCGCTTCTGATTAACTTTTCGGCAGGATAGGGATGGTGATAACCCATGCCTTTCATCACGATATCACGACCCTGCCCGGCATCAAGCGCGAGCCGCGCCAGATACAGCCCCCGCGCCTGCTTGCCGATTGCGCCCAATATCATTATCGGTTCTTCGCGGTTATCTATTAGGGTGTTCAGGAGTTCCAACGCTTTGCCGGGTTCGCCGTCCGCGAGCGCGTCCGTCAGGTCAAACACAACGGCTTCGACCGTGGGCGTACCCACCGCGTCAATATGTCTTCTTGTCACCTCAGACATCGAAGCGAAAGCGGCGATTTTTTCAATTTCGTTAATCAATGTAGTCATATCGCGTCCGCACAGAAATATGAGATATTGCGCGTTTTCGGTGTCAATTTGCTTGCCAAGCGAATCAAATCGCCGAATTATCCAAGGTATCAGGTCTTTTTCAGTTTGCGGCTTAAACTCAACCGTTGCCGCGAAAGCCTCAACGAGTTTATACAGCTTTGTGCGTTTGTCGGGTTTGTATTCCAAGGCTTCAAAGCTGAAAACAACGGTCGTTCCGCTCCAGCGTTCCTTGAATATCGGTTCGAGTTCATCTTTCAGCTTAAAAAAGTCAACATCACGCACAATCACGAGCCGATGTTCCGCCATAAAAGGCGCGGTTTCAAGTGCCTCAATGAATGCCTGTGTTGAAAATCCGCGTTTATCAAAGACGCTGAGATTGAATGTCTCCGTTCCGGGAGGTATAATCAGCTCCTTGATTTTATTCAAGTAGTATTCGCGCAGATACGCCTCGCTGCCGTGGAAAATATAAAGCGGGGCGGGTTCGCCCGCCTTAATGTGTTTCTTTAGTTCGGTCATTGTTTTTTCCCCCAACCGTAATTGTAATCGTTTCATGCACGTTCGTCCCGTAAACCGTAACGCCCGCGTTATAAAGCCTTTCGAGGGTTTCGGACGCGGGATGTCCGTAGCTGTTATTCACTCCCGCCGAGATGATTGCAGCCTTGGGACGTGTGTAAAGTAAAAGTGTTTCACAGGTGGCGAACTTTGAGCCGTGATGCCCCGGTATCAGCACATCCAGCGTTGGGATGTCCGCCGACCGCAGTAAATTTCTCTCTCCGAACCCGTCCATATCTCCCGTTGTCAGCATTGTAAAGCCGTTGTAATCCGCCAGCACCGAAACGCAGCGTTCGTTAATATCCTCGGCATTGCGCGGCATTATCAAATCCAATCGGCAGTCTCCCATCTGTACTACAGAATCACTCGTTAACGCTAAAACTTCCGTACCTGACCGCGCCGCCGCTTTTTCAAGCGCGGCACGCGCCTCCGCCATATCATCAGCCAGATCGTCATAGAAAATAAGGTAGTCTACTTTCACACGCCCAAGCAACGCCTCAACGCCGTTTGTATGGTCGGAGTGGAAGTGAGAAAGAATGACAGCGTCAATGCCGCCCGCGCTCTGCGACAGCACGGCGGACGGCATGACATAATCGGCATATGAGCCGCCGCAGTCAACAATAACCGCCCGTCCTCCGGTACTAAGCATCAAACCCTGCCCCTGTCCGACATCCACTGCCGTAACTCTCATGCTGTCCGATTTATCGTAATAGACGGCGTTTCCGAATATTACCACACAAAACGAGCAAAATACGGCGCATATCGGAAGCGTGAAATTTCTGATTCCGCGCCGCCATCCGATATAACACAGAAGTAAAACAGCGTATATGAAAACCAGAAGCACAACAGTCAACGTGTTGTTTGTATATATCGCCGCAAACGGAAATTTCGCGGTTGTGATTATGACGCTTTCAAATAACTCAAATAACCACCCGATACACAACGCGGCGATTTTGCCTAACGGCATAAATATGAACGAAAGCCCTACAGATAATATCGAGCCGATGAACAGCACCGATATTATCGGCAGCAGCAAGAGGTTCATTAACGGTGCGATTATGGATATAACACCGAAAACATACGCCACAAGCGGGGTCGTGAATGCCAACGCCGCCATTGTGGTTGATAACGAGCGCACAGCACCTCTTAATAAACCAAGTTTACGCGGCAGTTTGCGCGAAACCGCCGCGCTCAATCTGCCCGCGAATGAAATAAGCCCGAATGTAGCGAGAAACGACAGCCACAACCCAACTTCTTGAACCGCAAAGGGGTTTACAGCGAGTATTATGCCCAAACCCAAGGAGAGCGCGACACGGGAGTCGTAATCGCGTTTTATCAGAAGTGCCGCAAGCGCGAGTATGTTCATAACGCACGCCCTCACGGCGGAGGGCGGGAAGCCGACTACCGCCGTGAAAATAATTATAAACGGTATGGTGAACGGCGCGGCGCGGCGCATTCCTCCGAAGAGTAACGAACAAATGCCCACAAGGAACGATATGTGAAGTCCCGACAGCGAAAATGTATGGGATAAGCCTGTCACGGACAGCGCGGAACGGAAAATCGTGGAGAAGCCCGATGTATCTCCAAGCATCAGTGCCGCCGTAAACGGCGCGGACTCCGCGCCGAACAACTCATACACGCGCTCTAACAGGTAATGGCGAACTATTGCAGGGAAATATCTTATAGAAGTATTTGACTTTTGAACAACAATGTTCTTGGGCTGCGCCGCGTTCAATGTGTAGTTCCTGCTGTTGGAAATACTTAATTTCACATATGACGACACAATGTCGCCCGGATTGACATCTAACGAATCGGACATATAGAGCGCGACATCAACGCCGAAAGCCCGCACAGGCACAAGATAACCGTATCGCGATTCTCGCGGATAGTCGGTTGCGGTAAAATCAACGTCAAGCTGTTCGCCGGCTAACGCTAAAGCGGGCTTAACGACATAGTTATATCTAAGCGCGAAATGTACCGCGAAAACTATAACAGAGGCGGCAAGAATCAAAATAATCGAGCGATTCCGGCCGTTATTAAGAAAACTCACGCCCACTTTGACAGCTCGCGGCCTCCGACCACGTGGAAATGCAGATGGAAAACAGTCTGTCCCGCGTCTCTGCCGCAGTTACTGACAACGCGGAAAGCGTCCTCGATGCCTTCCAGTCGCGCTATATCGGCGATTTTCGCGAAAATATGCCCGATTAACGCGCCGTCTTCCGGCTTTATCTCAGCCGCGGACGCAATGTGGCGTTTTGGTATGACGAGAATATGGGTGGGAGCTGCAGGCTCAATATCGCGGAACGCGAGAATTTCATCGTCCTCGTATACCTTGGTCGAGGGTATGTCGCCGTTGATAATCTTACAAAATACGCAATCCATAAAAACCTCCTACGATGTTTTCACTATTTCTGAACATGGAGTAAACTACTTCTTTTTCTTATTTCGTTGATAAGGCGTTCGCCTTCGTCCGCGCTTTTTTTATAATAATTCCGAAGTTCACCTTGTGACATATTTTTTGTAATTTCATAATTATACTCACGTACTTTGTGAATATCATCTACCGTAAAATTAAGGCTGATATTTGGCTCAATCATGCGATTAATCCCCCTTTTCGACAAGCATTGTCGGTTGAATAATATCAATATTACTATATCCGCAGAGATTGATAATGGCTCTTACACCTTTGATGGTTTTTACGTTTACCATATGCTTGAAATTCCATGAAAGAATATAATCACATTGTTTGACAACAGCAGTGGCAATATGAAGACAATCATCACGACTTTTTTCTTTCAAGATTCCGAGCTTAATAATCTGTGAAGCAATGCTATCTATTTCATCTGTAATTTCTTCACGGGAGTAATTTATTTCCGCTAAACGCTCAATTAATATACTCCGTTTAGGTTCGGGGCAGCGCATGACCTCCTCGATGACCACATCTGAAATAACAATGTCATATAACCCCGCTTTTATTTCGCCCCAAAGTTTTTTAGTATCAGCCATTCTGTCAGGCATATCTTCGACAAAAAGATGGCTGATAACAGATGTATCAATATATAATTTTACTTTTTTCAACCAAACCGCCTCCCATACTATCTATGATGTAATACTCTTTACAATTTCATCAACCATAGCCAGAGCTTCTTTTACCTTGCTTATATCCTTGCCGCCGCCCATCGCGCTGTCGGGGCGGCCGCCGCCGCTCCCTCCGGTTGCGGCGCATACTTTCTTTATAATGTCCCCGGCCTTAACGCCCTTTGCCACGGCATTTTTGCCGCATACCGCCGCGAACATCAGCTTGTCATCGGCCGTTGAGGCAACAACCGCAACGACATCGGAATCCTTGTCGCGTAAATTGTCGCCCGCCATACGCATCATATCCGCGTCCCAACTATCATTCATTAGCGTTAACACGTGCAGCCCGTTAATGTCATGCGCTTTCATCAGCCCGCTGTCCGTCTCTAAGCGTATCTGTTTTGTCTTCATCATGTCAAAGGCTTTTCTCAGCGTTCGGGTTTCGCCCAAATGCTGTTCTATCCGCGCGGGCAGTTCGTCCGGCGGCACTTTTAACATGGCGGCGGTTCTGTCTATCATTGTGGATATCGAGTTAAGCCGCCGCATGACCTCTTTGCCTGTCATGGCTTCTATGCGCCTTACCCCTGCGGCAACCGAAGCATCGCCCTTCATGGCAAACGCGCCGATTTTCGCAGTATTGTCAATGTGTGTACCTCCGCACAGTTCAACAGAGACATCTCCCATGCCGACCACGCGGACGGTACTCCCGTATTTCTCGCCGAACAGAGCCAACGCTCCTTTCGCGCGGGCTTCATCAAGCGGCATCTCCGAAACGCTGACATCCAAGCCTTGGTAAATATAGTCGATGACGCGCTCGCGGACAGCGGCGGATTCCTCTTCGGTCAAGTGGGAATAGTGCGTGAAGTCAAAGCGCAGCTTATCAGGCTCTACAAGCGAACCCGCCTGTTCGATATGCGTACCCAACACATCCCGCAACGCCTTTTGCAGTAAGTGTGTCGCGCTGTGCGCGCGCATAACCGCGCCGCGCCGCTCGGTGTCAACTTTTGCCGAAACTGTCATTCCGTTTGACAATTCCCCGGACGTGATTTCACCCATATGCAGGTAATGCCCGTCCTTTGTCTTAATGACCGCGCTCACCGCAAACACGCCGTACTCATTTTCCAATACTCCCGTGTCCGCAACCTGACCGCCGCTCTCGGCGTAGAAAGGCGTGGTATCCAATACAAGAGTAGCTTTTTCGCCCTCGGAGACAGTCTGTGTGTCCAAGATTCGCAGAATTTTCGCCTCGGCTGTCAGCGTATCGTATCCAACGTAACGTGTGTTAGGTGTATCCTTCAATTCCGCGCCGGAATCTTTATCCCAAGCAAAATCGCCCAACGCCGCGTGCGCTTTACGCGCCCTCTCCCGCTGTTCATTCATCAACCTATCAAATGATATACTATCATGTGATAGGCCGCGTTCGGTCAGTATCTCCTCAATCAGCACAACCGGAAAACCATAGGTATCGTAGAGTTTGAACGTATCTTCACCGGACATGACTTTCCCGCCGTCCGCTTCGAGCTTGTCAATAATATCGTTAAGAATTTTTAATCCCGCGTCTATGGTCTGCTCAAAACGCTCTTCCTCAACGCGTATTACGCGCTTGATATGCTCCCTGCGCGCTACAAGTTCCGGGTACGCTTTTCCGCTTGTTTCAATGACTGCGTCACACAATTCGTGCAAGAACGCGTCTTTAATTTCAAGCAGCCGCCCGTGCCGTGCCGCACGGCGCAGTAAGCGGCGCAGAACGTATCCTCTGCCCTCGTTTGACGGCAATACACCATCGCACACCATCATGGTAACGGTGCGTATGTGGTCGGTGATAACGCGCAGTGAAATGTCGCTGTTCTTATCATCGTTATATTTTTTGCCCGCTGTTTTTGCCACGGTTTGAAGTATACTCTGCATTGTGTCGATTGAGTAAACGCTGTCCGCGCCCTGCACAACACAGGCGAGCCGCTCAAGACCCATGCCGAAGTCGATGTTTTTCTGCGCCAGCGGCGTGTAGCCGCCCTGACCGTCATTGTTAAACTGTGTAAAGACATTGTTGCCGATTTCCACAAAGCGGTCACAGTCACAGCCCGGTTTGCAATCCGGGTCGCCGCAGCCGTTTTCCGCGCCGCGATCGAAATATATCTCCGAACACGGCCCGCACGGACCCGAGCCGACATCCCAGAAGTTGTCATCTTTGCCGAGCCGTATCACTCGCGCCGGGTCTATGCCCATCTCCTTTGTCCATATATCCCATGACTCATCGTCTTCTTCGTATACGGAACAATAGAGCAGTGACGGGTCGAAGCCCACAACTTGTGTAAAGAACTCCCATGTCCACTTTATAGCCTCGCGCTTGAAGTAGTCCCCGAACGAGAAATGCCCGAGCATTTCAAAAAAAGTGCAGTAGCGATCCATAACGCCCACGCGGTCGATGTCGATGACGCGCACGCACTTCTGGCAGGTCGTCATACGCTTGGACGGCGGCTTGACCTCGCCTGTGAAGTACGGTTTCAGCGGTGCCATGCCCGAGTTGATGAACAGCAGAGACGCATCGCCCTGCGGCACCAACGGTGCGCTCTCCGCGCGTAAATGGTCTTTTGATTCAAAGAATGAGAGATACATTTCGCGCAATTCATTTGTACCGAATTTTCGCATATGGTTAACCTCCTAGGTATTCGTCATAGAAATCTTGGTTTGCGGCAACTACTCTTTGATGTTCGGCAAGCGTTTTTGAGAACTGGTGCTTCAAGTCGCTTGTTAGCGCGTAATAGTAGTAGCCCGTATCCGCCGGATACAGCGCGGCGCGGATGGACTCAAGCCCGGGGCTTGCAATCGGTCCGGGCGGCAGTCCTTCATATATATACGTGTTATACGGGTTGTCAATCTCCAAATCTTCATACAGGAGGCGCGGCTTAGGCGCGGGCAGTATATACTGAACCGTTGCATCGATTTGCAGTAAACCGCCCGTCTCTCTTGTGTTTTTCATGCGGTTATAAATGACAGACGCAATAATCGGGCGTTCATCATCGTTCGCCGCCTCTTTCTCGATTAGCGATGCCAGTGTGATTATCTCCGAAACGGTCATATCAAGCTCTTTCACGCGGTCACGGTACTCGATATTGAACTTGCGGTTAAAGTTCGAGAGCATTTTTGAAAATACCGAAGCAGGGCTTTCGCCGATGAAAAAGTCATAAGTGTCGGGATAGAGAAAGCCTTCGAGCCTGTTCCTTTCAAACGGTATTGAGCCGAGGAACGAATATTCAAAGTTGCGGAACTGCGCTGTCTCCCACAGCGCGTCCGCGTCAGCGATACCGTTTTCGGCAAATAGTTCGATTATTTGCCTGAGATTGTATCCCTCGGGTATTGACAGCCTGATTTCCTCTCGTTCAGCCGGTGTGCCGCGCATATTGTGTACCAACGCGCGGTAGTCAAGCAGGGCGTTAACCGTATATTCACCCGGTACTATTTTTTCGCCCGACTTAGAAAACCTGCAATACAGGGTGAACAGCCACTGATGCTCGATGATACCTTTGTCTTTCAATGCCTTTGAAATTTGGGCAATTTCCATGCCGTCTGTTATAACTATTGTGGCTTCGTTATCCTCTTTCATAAGCCCGAGGACATCCTTTGCCGATTGCCACGCGAGCGCGGCAATAGCGGCGGATACCCCCACCACAAAGAAAAAGTAAAGTA
>Ga0082212_10002177_pt1 | contig 28844 bp, 28 predicted proteins | sample TergutNt197P3_FD_71548 | JGI IMG/M metagenome (GOLD analysis project Ga0082212, IMG submission 71548) | Neocapritermes taracua P3 segment gut microbial communities from Petit-Saut dam, French Guiana - Nt197 P3 | ecosystem: Host-associated > Arthropoda: Insects > Digestive system > Gut ...
GTTTTAGGAGAAGTGGTGCGCCGCTTCTCCTTTTGCTTTGCCTACTAAAATTTTACACTAAGTTAAAAACTCTTTCGGTTCAATGACCTTAACAGCATAGCTTGTTTATCAACGTCGTTTGGTATTGCCGATTTTTTTACAACTGTCAAAATTACATCATCACTATCCGGAACGGTGACACCGTTGAATGGGGTAAAAAATCCTTGTTTAATATAACCTTGATACGCTTGTATTTGCATGACGCGCCTCCTTAAAAATTTCATCTTGAACGAGTGTCTGTATTATAAACAGAAAAAAACACTGTTGTCAATTATTTTTATTGTATATCTATTGTATCGACTGTTATTGTATATCTATTGTATCGACCTCAAACCAAAACAGACTCCCCTTCCCTATTTCAGATTCTACGCCATAGTTTCCTTTGTGAAGCTCGATGATTTTTCGAACAATTGAAAGCCCTAACCCCGTACCGGTCACGGCGCGTTTATGCGCCTTCCCGCTTTTATAATACCTGTCCCAAACATAAGGAATGTCAACGCCTGCGATTCCTTCTCCATTGTCGGAAACACTTATCTTAACCCTTCCGTTATAAACGCTCTGTGTTACAGTTATAACTTTACATTCGCCCGAATAGTTTACGGCGTTTATCAAAAGGTTGTAAAATGCTCTGCCTATCTTAGATTCATCGGCATTAATATAAGCGTCTTCGTCGTAATTAAAGCTTATTGTATAACCGTCCGCCTCTAATAAGACTTGAATACGTTTTGTTATTCTAAGAATACTGTCGGTAAGGTTAAAGCTCGATTTATTAAGCTCTTCGAGCGCGTCCTCTTGTTTGGAAAGGTCGAGAATGTCGTTTACGAGCGAGGTCAGGCGGCGGGTTTCATCCATAATTACACTTACCTGATTCTCGGTTATTTCATCGGGAAAATCGCTCATCATTTCCGCATAGCTGTAAATAAGCGTCAAGGGTGTGCGAAGGTCGTGTGATACATTGGCGAGAAGCTCGCGCCTTAGCGTTTCTACGCGACCTAACTCAATTGCGGCGGTGTTAAGCGTGTTCGAAAGCTCGGTTATCTCGTGGAATCCTTTTCCGTCAAATCTTACATCGTAATCCCCCGTCGCGAGCGTAAGCGCATTACGATTAATGTCTTCAATCGGCTTAGAAACGCGCTTTGCTATTATTACGGCTAACGCAACCGATAAAATAATCATCACTATTGTAACGAAGAATAACTGTGTTCTTAAGGTTGATACGGTTGCGTTGACGGGGACAATTGCGGCATGAAAGGTCAACGATATAACATACCCGTCCTCAAGCTCAAACTCGCGAACCTCTGTAATATATCCGGGAATTTGCATAACGATATCGCTCGGGTTCATTGTATAGCCAAATGGAGGGAACATAAATTCTCGCGTAAGTCTTACGGTTATATCCTTTTCCTCTTCAATTCGCTCTAAAACTTCCTCTAACTCCGAATCCTCTATACTTTTGCCAATTTCGCGCTCTACCTGCGCTATTGCTTGTTTTAACTCACTACTGCGTATTAATTTGTACATATCGTTTAGAAATACCGTTTGAAAGAGCCACAAAATTCCAAGAAGTAATCCGCAAAACCCCAAAAGAAAAGCAAATACCTTCCACTTTAATTTAATACTTTTTTTCATATTCAAACCTGTACCCTAATCCGCGTAAGGTTTTTATAAGCACCGAATATTCACCCAACGCTCTTCTTAAAAGCTTCATATGCGTATCTAAGGTTCTGTCATCGCCGAAATAGTCATACCCCCATACCTCGGTTAATATTTTCTCGCGAGAAACGGCAATATTCTTGTTGCGAATTAAGAAAAATAGTAAATCGTAAAGCTTTGGGGCGAGTTCTATCGGTTGCCCGTCAATTATAACCTTATGCGCGGTCATATCCGCAGTGAATCCGTCAACGCTGAAAAGCTTGTGTCCGTCTGTATTATCCTTGTTTTCGACCCTGCGTAAAATTGCATTAATGCGTAGCATGATTTCTTTTGAGGAAAACGGCTTAACCACATAATCGTCAACCCCTACCTCAAAGCCTATGACCTTATCATATTCTTCACCGCGAGCCGATAACATTATTACCGGAATACTTGAACTCTTGCGTATTTCCTTGACGGCAGAAAAACCGTCCATTTCCGGCATCATAACGTCCATAATAATAATATCAAATGTTCTTTCTTTACAGGCGCGAACGGCTTCGAACCCGTTTTCAGCTTCAAATGTCTCGTGTCCCTCAAATACGGCATAACGCTTTATTACTGCGCGTATTCCCGCTTCATCATCGCATATCAGAATTTTCGCCATAATCCGCACGCCTTTCTTATTAGTGTTACTTTTTAGAAGTTGCCTTTGATTTGATAATGATATTATAATCTTTAAAACTGAACTCACAATGTCGATTATCTGAACATTAACTGATAATCAATTCTTCGGCATACGGTAAGGATTCTATCCATAAACAAAACTCCCGCCATTCGGGGAGTCGATGTGTCTTACGCTGTGAATATATTGTTTTTAAACAACGATAATTTGTTGTAAGTCGTGCGGTAAGCTTAAATCCGCAAGGGTTTGAATACAAAAGGCGCAAATAATCCTCTTTATCGCCCGTTTCGTTATACCGGTCTTTAAGCTCGTTCATAATGACTATCATACGCGGGTCAACATACTCACAATATTGCGTATCTAACTCAAACTTGGCGATTCTGTGCATTGTAGATTGACTCGAAACAAATTCGAGAAAACGGTAGCGTTCGGCTTCTGTCCAACATTTTACGGTGAATGTAACATCAAAATTAACCCTTATACCGGTCATAAACTGGTCATGTCCTTCTCCTTTAGGTGATTGTGCTAATTTTTTAACGGTATTTGTAATATCGGCGGTACACGTATCGGTATTCACCGACATCGGATATTTACTCGCCTTAATTGACTCTTCGAGGTCATATATTTTTACGTTTTGTACTATCATTATTTAACCGTATCCTTCCGAGCATTATACTCATTCTGCAAAGCAATTATAAATTGCCTTAACCGCCTCGTCAAAATCATCTTCATTAACGCCGACAATTACGTTAAATTCACAGGAACCTTGGTCAATTGTCCTTACGTTTACGCCGGCATGAGCGAGTGCGGCGAATATTCGCGATGCCGTGCCGCGGGTTTCTACCATACCTCTGCCGACTATCGCAATCATGGCGAGCCCCCCCTGTTCAACCACAATGATATTCGGTTGCGCCGCTTCTCGTATATGGTCGGTAATGTCGGGGTGTTTTTTTAATTCGTCTGTAGCTAAAATGATGCTCAATGTATCTATGCCGGTAGGCAGATGTTCAAAATTAATCTCGAGCGTTTCGAGAAGGCTGAGTATTCTGCGTATAAAACCTATTTCGTTATTCATACCGTCCTTTTCTATATGAATAACGCTAAAATTCTTTTTACCGGCAATCCCGGTAATAATTGGCGGATTATCGTCTTTTGGTGCCGTTCGAACAATCATCGTTCCGGGGGCGTCGGGTTCGTTGGTATTACGTATATTAATTGGGATTCCCGCCGTTCTGACGGGAAAAATCGAATCCTCATGCAAGACCGTTGCCCCCATATACGAAAGCTCTCTCAATTCGCGGTATGTTATAACCTTAATAACCTCGGGTTCGTCTACAATGTTCGGGTCAGCCACCATAAATCCCGAAACATCTGTCCAGTTTTCATACAACTCGGCTTTAACCGCCTTCGCCACGATTGAACCCGTAAAATCGCTCCCCCCGCGCGAAAATGTCTTAATGCACCCGTTAGGCATTGCGCCGTAGAATCCGGGAATAACCGCCTTTTCCTTTTTGCATAAAACCGCCGCTAAAGACGCATTTGTAAACTCGGCATTAAAATCGCCGTTTGTATTAAAGCTAATCACCTTTGCGGCGTCAATAAAGCTGTATCCTAAGTAATGTGACAATATAATGCCGTTAAGATATTCCCCGCGACTCGCCGCATAATCCTCGCCGGCTTTTTTGCGAAAATTAGCAATTATCGTTTTGTATTCATTTTCGAGCGACAATGATAATCCTAAATCGGCTATAATCCCGTCAAAACGCTCCGCAATCGGCAAAAACTCATTCTTGGGGTCTTTTCCCGCTAAAACGGCTCTGTAACAAGTATACAGCATATCCGTAACTTTTGTATCCTTTTCACCGTTAGGTAAAACGCGCTTCCCCGGTGCGGACGGTATAACATACCGTCTTTCGGCGTCGCTTTTGATTATATCCGCAACCTTGCGAAATTGTATCGCGTCGGCGAGGGACGACCCCCCAAACTTTACTACCTTCACCATTTGTTGTATTACCTCTCTCCTTGTTCAACCGGCTCGTTGACAATTAAGCAATCGGGTAACGCCGCCCTCAATTCCTCAATTCTCTCGTCGCTAATCGGATTATCGAACAACCATATTTCGCGTAAATTCGTTAATTCGTACAATGCCGATATATTGCTTATGTTGTTACCGTTCATTCTAATCATATCCAAATCCTTCAATTCGCTTAAAACCGAAATATTGCTTATATAATTTTCGGCGATATTAAGCTTTTGAAGCTTTGTCATGTGACGAAGCGGCTCTAAATCCTCATTTGTTACTTCGAGCGAGTATAAAATAAGCTTTGTCATATCGGTACTGTATTGTGTTCCCTTAATATATACATTTGAAGGCGTTTTTTCAGAACCTCCGCAGGCGGTTAAAAATATTAAAACCGCAAATAATAAAACAATTTTTTTCATATACTCATGCTCTCTTTCCAATAAATTAAAATTTTTAGCTCTTGTTTAACATTCATCGTCAAGCTAAACGGGGGAAATCAATTCCCTCTTTTTAGCTCTTGTTTAACATTAACTTTCATAGAACGGCAATACCTCATCTGAAAAAACCGCTTTTAACTCGGCTTTTTGCTTATCGCTCAGTTCGACATCATTTAAATTAAGATTTGTTAATTCGGTCAACCCCAATAATGGCGATATATCGTCAATTTGGGTATTGTACAGGTGCAGAATCTTCAATGATGTTAAATCGGCGAGCGGCGATACGTCGGTAATTGGGTTAAACCCCAGTTGAAGCATTTGTAATTGATTCATATTCGATACGGCGGAAATGTCGTTAATTTGATTGTTCACAAGACCTAAGCCTCTTAACTCGGTCAATCCCGATAATGGTGATATATCCTTAATTTTATTGTCCCATATAAACAGCTCGCGAAGCTGCGTAAGCTCCGAAAGCGGCGATAAATCGTTTATTTCGTTATAAACCAACTCTAAAACAATCAAATTTTTAAGCGAAGCGAGCGGTGACAAATCCGATATTTGATTCTCGTTCAAATATAAATGCGTAACATCGGCGGGAATTTTCTCTTTTTCAACAAGCGAAGCCAACATTTCATTTGTTATTTTCTTTTCACTTAAATCTACCGATATATTCCCTTTACCGTCTTTTTCCGCTTTAACCCGAGGTAAACCGTTGCATGAGGTGAAAGTGCCGAGTATAATCACCACAAATAGTAGCGCGATAATTCTTTTCATATTTATGACCGTTCCTTTCCGAGCCGCCTCATGAAAGTATTTCACATTGAAGAACTTCCAAAAGCTCGCGAATGTCATCTTCGTCAACATCGTTGCCGGTTAAATTCAATCTTTGCATTTCGAGAAGCTCCAAAAGCGGCGAAACATCGCTTATCTCGTTTTGTGCAAGGAATAAGTAGCATATATTTGTTAATTCTGCAATCGGGGTCAAATCGCTGATAAAATTAAAGTCCAAATTAAGCTCAATCAATTCCGTTAACACAACAAGCGGCGAAATATCGCTTATTTCGTTATTGTTCAGTTTCAAACTTGTGATATCGGAGGGTATTTTGCCGCTTTCAATCATCTCAACGAGCATTTCGTCGGTAATACCTTTATTTGAAAAATCTCCCTCGTCTTCTACCTCGGCTTCGGTTTGTGCAACCTCCTCCTCGGTAATTGTCAATTCCTCGGTTTCGCTTGCTGACGAGTCTCCCGAATCCTCCTCCGTCTTTTCGCCGCAAGCCGCAAACATAACCACCAATACCGTTGCCGTTAATAATGCTATAACCTTTTTCATAATCCTTTACCTTCTTTCATAATTTTAGAGATTGTGTTCGTTATGCCACAGCCTCATATATTTTCGAATAGCTTCTAAGAAACAAAAACGTGTTTCCTTTCACCATTTTTCGACCTTTCCTATTATACTGTCTAAGCTCTTTATACCGTTAATATTCATATAATGCTTAATTCCGCCGATTATTTTTAACGGCGCGTATGGGTCGCTTATTATAACCGTTCCTATTTGAACCGCCTTTGCCCCCGCCAACATCATTTCTACGGCATCCTCTGCGGTCATAATCCCCCCCATACCTATTACATCTATTTTTACGGCGTTGACAACCTGCCACACCATTCTCACCGCAACGGGAAATACAGCCGCGCCGGACAAACCGCCGACATTATTACGCAATATGGGTCGTCGCGTTTTTATATCAATTCTCATTCCCAAAACGGTGTTTATAAGCGAAATACAATCCGCCCCCTCCGATTCAACAGCCTTTGCAATTTCGGTAATATCCGAAACATTAGGGGTGAGCTTTACAATCAACGGCTTTGACGTTACGGCTCTTACGGCTTTTGTCACTTTCGCGGCACCCTCCGCGCTCCCCCCCCATGCCGCGCCACCTTCCTTCACATTGGGACAGGATATATTAAGCTCCAACATATCTACATCTGTAGCGTCGAGTTTTTCTGCGGTTAAAATATAATCATCAATTGACCCGCCGGCAAAATTTGCGATTATTATATTCCCGTTCTTTTTCATAAAGGGCAAATGTTTTTCAATAAATACATCAACGCCGGGGTTTTGTAATCCTACCGAGTTAAGCATTCCCGCGGGCGTCTCCGCAATGCGCGGCGAAGCATTTCCGCTTCTCGGCAACAGCGTCAAGCCTTTACAGGATATTCCGCCTAATATATTAATTGGGTACAGCTCATTATAATCCTCGCCAAAGCCGTATGTTCCCGAGGCGGCAATAACGGGATTTGGGAACCTCACACCCGCCACCGTCACCGACATATCTCTTTTCATAAAAACGCGCCCTTTCTGCCTAAGCTTTTATAAACCTCTTTGCCGTCGAAAACGGGTCCGTCCTTGCATACCCGCGCCATTCCCCGTTCTGTTTCACAGGCGCAAACGACACAGGCACCTACGCCGCAGCCCATTCGCTCCTCTAACGAAACCTCAGACGATACGCCCGCGTTTTCACATTCGTCTATAACCGCCTTCAACATTGCTTCGGGGCCACAGGCGTAAACCTTTGTAACGTCGCCTTTAGACAGCTCTTGCGCTAACGGAATTGTAACCGCGCCGTGAAATCCTACGCTTCCGTCGTCGGTACAGGGGATAACATGAGCGTCCGCCGATTTAAAATCACCCGCAAGTATTATTTTATCATAGCTTCTAAACCCCAAAATTGCCGTCGCGCTCTCTTTCATAGTCTTTGCAATTGCGAGCAACGGGGGGACGCCTATCCCGCCGCCGACGAGTAACACTCTGTTATTCGGGTGAAGATTATCGGGCAACGTAAACCCTTTTCCGAGCGGCGCAATCATATCAATATTATCGCCGACATTAAGCGAGGTCAATTTCGCGGTACCTTGCCCGCGAATCTCAAACACTATACGAAGCGAACCGTTTTTGTAATCAATATCGCATATTGAAATAGGACGGCGTAACGTAAACCCGTCTATTTTTATATGAACAAACTGTCCCGGTTTAGAAAGCTCTGCAATTTCCGGGCAAAGTATCTCGTATGAATATATCCCCGCAGATATTGCCGTTTTTTCTATCACGGGATATGCACCGCATTTGTACATAGCTGTGACCGTGCCTTTCCGAGCTTTTAAAAAGCTCCGCGAACTCCGTTAAATTTCACCCTTCTGTTATTTCTCGTTCCTCTTTTATTTCTTTCGTTTGTGCCGCTTTTATTCTTATTTGTGTGAATTTTACGATAATAACCGTTAAAACCGCCGTTGTAATTATCCCGAAATTAAAAAGACTTTGCGGGGTGCGAATAAGAAAGTTTACGTGCATTTCCAATATATAAAATATCATCAATAACACCAAAACGCGTATTAAATATACACAGTAGACCCAATAATTGTATTGTCTTTGATTCATCATAGTTTTCTTTGCAAATATAAAAGGCAAAACGATTGCCGAAACAAAAACGATTAGCGAAAGCACGCCCCATATGATAACCGGTTCAAACCGCGCTTTAAGCATCTCCCCCTCCGCCGCTTTAACAAATGCCGAATTTGCCTGTGCCGCTTTAATAAAAACATCAATAATGCAAACCGCCGTTAAAAACAATTGAAACAACGAAAACAACTCAAGCAGAAACTGTACAAAAGAATATTTTCTTCTAATCATAACTCGGTAATATCCACCATTTCTATATCATTAATAGATTTTTTCATCTCGAGACAGGTTAATAATGCGGAAGCGGTATCGAGCGATGTGAAACAAGCGATTCCGCGTTCTACCGATTTCCTTCGAATTTGCACGCTGTCTAAAGCGGGCTTTCGACCCGTTTCGGAGGTAGAAATAACATATTGGATTTTTCCGCTCTCGAGAAGCGATAGTACATTGGGTTCTTTTCGTTTTTCTTTTTCCGGTTTTTCTTTTTCTGACGATGTATCATCAAAGTGTAACACATCGCTTATTTTGTAAACAAAGCTCGCCGCAACCCATTCACGGTTTAATTTGGAACAGGTTCCGCTCGTTGCATAAAGCTTGAAGCCTAAGCGTTCAAACCGCTCGGCTATTCTGACCACCTCCGGCTTATCGGAATTACGGACGGTGAACAATACCCCCCCCTCCGTAAACATCTTCATTCCCGCCGCCATGAGTCCCTTAAACAACGCTTCGTCAAATGTTTTCGCTATTCCGAGAACTTCACCCGTTGATTTCATCTCCGGCCCGAGCTGCGTATCTACGTCGTGAAGCTTTTCAAAGCTGAACACGGGGACTTTAACGGCGATATAATCGCCTTCGGGGTGTATGCCGGTCGTATATCCTTGTTCCTTGAGCGAAATACCGAGCATTGCGCGGGTTGCAATATCAACCATCGGGACGCCGGTTACCTTGCTTATATAAGGAACCGTTCTCGATGAACGCGGGTTGACTTCTATAACATATACCTCATCATTATATACCACATATTGAATATTGACAAGTCCGACCACTTTTAACGCTTTAGCCAACTTTTCTGTATAATTAACTATTATTTGTTTTATTTTTTTAGAGAGCGTTTGGGTCGGATAAACCGAGATACTGTCGCCCGAGTGAACGCCCGCCCTTTCGAGATGCTCCATTATTCCCGGAATGAAAAAGTCCGTTCCGTCACAAATTGCGTCAACCTCCACCTCGACCCCGCAAATGTATTTGTCGATTAAAACGGGGTTTTCTAATTTTGTGGCGGTGATTATATTCATGTATTCTGTTACGTCTTGTTCCCCGTGTGCAATTATCATGTTTTGCCCCCCCAACACGTATGAAGGACGCAATAATACGGGGTAACCCAATTCGTCGGCGGCTTTTATCGCCTCATCCGTTGTCATAACGGTATAACCGTTTGGGCGCGGAATGTTACAATTCTCTAATAACGCGTCAAATTTCTCGCGGTCTTCTGCCGCGTCAATGCTTTTTGCGGAGGTTCCCAATATATTAACGCCTTTTTTGCTCAAATAATCGGTAAGCTTTATTGCCGTTTGACCGCCGAATTGTACAACAACGCCGTCCGGCTTTTCTACCGATAAAATCCCGTCAACATCTTCGGGCGTAAGCGGTTCAAAATAAAGCCTGTCCCCTGTATCAATATCTGTAGACACCGTTTCGGGGTTGTTATTACAAATAACAGCCTCATAGCCCATTTCGCGTAATGCCCAAACACAGTGTACCGAGCAATAATCAAACTCTATCCCCTGCCCTATTCTAATCGGGCCCGACCCGAACACAATAATCCTCTTTCTTCCGTTATTATTGCGTTCAATGAATTTTACGGCTTCGTCGTTTTGGTCAAAAGTGCCGTAAAAATATGGGGTTCGCGATTCATGCTGCGCCGCACAGGTATCTACCGATTTATACGCAACCGCTCTTTTCTCATTTTGGCTTATGTCGCCGCCCGAAATTTGCCTAATCGTTTTATCCGAATAGCCGTATTTCTTTGCGCGATTGTACAATTCTGTTGTTATATCGGAATTTGAAAGCTCCCTTTCAATATCGACCAAGCTTTTGATTTTTCGAATAAACCAACGGTCAATGCGGGTAATTTTGTTTATCAGATATTCGCCGACGCCGCGTTTTAAAGCTTCAAACACACAAAATATGCGGTCAACATCTATGTTTGAGAGGCGTTTAATAACCTCCTCGTCGCTTAGCTCGGAAAACTCGGGTTTATTTAGCGAATCCATACCTATTTCCGCGCCGCGAACCGCTTTCATCAACGCACTTTCAAAGCCCGTCCCGATTGCCATAACCTCGCCCGTTGCTTTCATTTGCGTTCCGAGCGTTTTCTTTGCGTAAACAAACTTATCAAAAGCAAACCTCGGAAATTTTAAAGCTAAATAATCAATAACCGGCTCATCATTAGCATAGGTTGTTCCCGTCACCTGATTAACAATCTCGTCGAGCATATACCCTACGGCAATTTTTGTCGCCACCCTCGCAATAGGATAACCCGTCGCCTTTGACGCTAACGCAGATGAGCGGCTGACCCGCGGGTTGACCTCAATAACGCCGTAAACAAAGCTTTCGGGGTCAAGCGCAAACTGTACATTACAACCACCCTCGACCTCGAGCGCATTGACAATATTCAACGCCGAATTTCGAAGCATATTAAATTCCTTATTGCCGAGAGTGACAACCGGCGCGACCACAATACTGTCGCCCGTATGAACACCTACCGGGTCTAAATTCTCCATTGAGCATACAATAATAGCGTTTCCTTTTGAATCGCGAATTACCTCAAACTCTATTTCCTTATACCCCGAAACACATTTCTCAACCAATATTTGGTTAATAGGCGATGAGCGAAGACCGTTTTCGGCGATTTGTCTGAGCGTTACCTCATCATGTGCAATTCCGCCGCCCGTTCCGCCGAGGGTATATGCCGGGCGAACAATTACCGGGTACAATGTCGTTTTTGCAAAGTCTAAAGCGTCGTCAACGCTTTGTACAACTAACGAAGGAATACAAGGCTCGCCGATTTTCTCCATTGTATCCTTAAAAATTTGTCTGTCCTCCGCACGGTCAATAACCTCGGGTCTCGCGCCGAGAAGCTTAACATTATTTGCTTTAAGAAAACCTTCCTTTGCGAGTTGCATAGACAATGTAAGTCCCGTTTGCCCGCCGAGCGTAGAAAGAAGACTGTCCGGTTTTTCGAGTCTGATAATCTTTTTAACAACATCAAGGGTGAGAGGCTCTATGTATATTTTATCAGCCATATTTTTATCGGTCATTATAGTAGCGGGGTTGGAATTTATAAGTACAACCTCCAACCCTTCTTCTTTAAGTGCGCGGCAAGCCTGTGTCCCCGCATAGTCAAACTCGGCGGCTTGTCCTATAATAATAGGCCCCGACCCGATAACTAAAACTTTTTTTATATCCTTACGTAAAGCCATAAAATCCCCCCTTATGAATATATCTCGCCGCAAATACCCGGGTTTTCCCGCAAAATATGTGCTAACCTTCTTGTATCAATTCCTTGAAGCCCCACAATACCGCGCTCATTCATAAACGCTCCCAATGTGTTATCACAACGAAAGTTTGACGGTTGGTCACAGTATTCACGAACAATCAATCCGCTCGCGTGTTCACTCGACATATCGTCTTCTTTATTTACGCCTACGTTTCCGACGAGCGGAAAGGTTTGTAACAAAAGCTTTCCGCTGTAATTGCGGTTTGTAAGCGACTCCTGAAACCCCGTCATATTTGTTGAACACACGAGTTCACCCGAAACCCGACCCTTAGCTCCAAATGATTCTCCTTCGAATATTTCCCCGTTATCGAGTTTTAAACAAGCCTTCATAACCCAATCTCCCCTATTACACTCAACAAATCATCTTTCATGCGGACGGCTTCGCGATATGCCGCGCCCGCAAAATCTTTTTCGTCACATTTTTCCTTTTGATATGCCGCCATTATACCGCGCGAGCTGTTGACAAGTCCGCCTAAGCCGCGTTTATCAAATGCGGCGAATAAATCCTTTGCCGTTCCGCCCTGCGCCCCATAACCGGGGATAAGGAAAAATATACTCGGAAATCTCTCGCGAACGCTTTTGATTTGTTCGGGATATGTCGCGCCGACAACCGCCCCCACACCTGTGTACCCATATTTCCCCATAACGCTTTCTCCCCATTTCTGAAGCATATCGCCCATGTGCATATACACGGGCATATCGTCAATCTTTCTGTCTTGAAGCTCTCCCGAGGAAGGGTTTGAGGTTTTAACAAGAACAAATACCCCTTTATCATGAACCTCACAAGCGTTGATAAACGGCATAACGCCGTCCGAGCCGAGATAAGCGTTGACCGTAAGTGCGTCAACGGGAAAAGGCGAATGTTCAGAAGCTCCTACCCGCGTTACACCTAAAAAGGCATTCGCATATGCCGAGGCGGTTGACCCTATATCACCTCTTTTGGCGTCGGCAATGACATATAATCCTTCCTCCTTGGCGTATTTCACCGTATCGTAAAACACACGCATCCCTTCGTAACCCAACGCTTCATAAAAGGCTAATTGAGGCTTAACGGCGGGAACAATTCCGCATAAAGCATCAATCAGCCTCTTGTTAAATTCAAGTACGACCTCTGCCGCACCCAAAAGCGTTTCGCCGTATTCCTTATAATATCGTTCCTTCAAAAAAACGGGAATCAAATCCAAAGCGGGGTCAAGCCCCACCACGGTAGGATTCTGTTTCTCGCATATTTTTTCGATTAATCGGTCAAATCCCATTATATACTATCCTTCCGTTCACAATTGTGAGCTTATTTTTTCCTTTTAGCTTCATGCCTTTGAAGCAAGTATTTTTGGATTTTGAACAAAGCTTGTCCAATTCAACAACCCATTCCTCATTTAAATCAATTGCGGCGATGTCCGCGATACTCCCCGCCTGTAGCACCCCACCCGAAATTCCTAAAATTTGTCGAGGATTTACACACAACAATTCGATTACACGTTCAAGCGGGAGTAAGCCGGTATGAAACAAACGCGTAAGGGTTACCGCTAAAATTGTCTCTAATCCCAAAACGCCGTTTGGTGCATTAGTAAAAGCCGCTTTCTCGTCGGGGGTATGCGGAGCGTGGTCTGAAGCAATGCAATCAATGACCCCGTTTTGCAAGCCTTTAATTACCGCCGCAATATCGTCTTTTTCGCGCAACGGCGGGTTCATTTTATAATCGGCGTCTTCCTTTTCTAATACAGAATTGTCGAGGGTAAAATGATGAGGCGTCGCCTCACAGGTTACCTTTATACCGCGACTTTTTGCAATTTCGATGTATTCGACCGCCTCTTTTGTTGATACGTGCGCAATATGAACGGGTACATTAAACCTCTCTGCGAGACAAAGCTCTCTCGCCGTAATAAGATTCTCGCTTAATCGCGAATCAACGCCGTTATATTCACAATGCGAGATAATTGCGAGTTTATTCTCTGCGGCAAGTTTTAAAGCCTCCGACATTATTCTTGTATCTGAAACCGGCATACCGTCGTCGGATACCGCAACCGCCCCCGCCTTCTTCAATTCTGCAAAATCGGTAATCTCGAGACTTTTCAACCCTTTTGTAATAGCGGCACAGGGATAAACCCTCGTTTTGACGTTTTCATCGGCACAACGCGTTAAAAAATTGTTTAACAAATCCAAATTATCTAACGCGGGGGTTGTATTTGGCATACACATGACCGCAGTTACGCCGCCCGTAGCCGCGGCTTCACACCCCGAAAAAATATCTTCCTTATGGGTTTGTCCCGGGTCGCGGAGATGTACGTGCATATCGAAAATTCCGGGAATTACCGTTAATCCCGTACAGTCGATTATTCGCGCATTTTCGGATTCTAATCCGCTTCCGACCGCGCCAATTAAACCGTTATCAATAAGCACATCAATATTGCCGTTTTTTAATAATAAATTCATATCTGAATAATTATACAGTATTTTGTAAAAATTTACAAGATTTTTTTGAAAATATTCTTAAAAATTTATAAATTTGCTTTTAAAAGTCCCCTTAATATCCATAAATAAAATATAAAATGCCCATTGCAATCGGCTGATGAAGAAGGTAAATCCATATCGTGTACCTTCCCGTAATTGCAAGAAACGGAACGCGGGTTGTGTAGAAAAAGCTTGGAAAGCTTCCTCTTTTTATATATATGCCGACATATGCCCCCGCCAAAAATAAAAATACCCATGGGAAAAGCGGAAAATAATCACCCGAAAAGAATCCCGCCCCGGTAAGCCCCAACGGGAACAACAATTTCGCTTCATACAAAGCACGAGGAAGCGAAAACGACAAAAACGGAATGAGCTTGAATCCTATAACCCCTTCTTGTGCCATGACATATTCCCCGTTGTAGCGCGTCCAAACGGCATCTATGTTCCACGTCGCAGCGAACATGAACACGCACGCCGCGATTCCCGCAGGTGGCGGAATTTTGTCCCACAAAGCCGCTCCTAATCCGTAAATCATCATGCTTATGCCTAAAAAGTGCAGAATACCGAACATTATTGCGACGGACGGCGCGGCAACGGCGGTTATAAATGTTAGCATCATGCCTATTAAGAAGCATTGTGCTCCGCGTTTGATATTATTGCGCGAATAGCGACAGACTATTCCCGATATGAATATAAACGACCCCGCAAATACCGCCCAAATCAAATAAAACCATTCATCAAATAAGAACGGAACATTTATATCATAAAACTCCTCAAGCGTGAACGCTATATGATAAACCACCATACATATAATTGCGAACCCGCGCACTTCATCGAGAAATCCCGCCCTTTTATTTGCATTATCCATCTTTTTTGTGCCTTTCCGCTTATTATTTTAACTTTAACACATATTCCCAAAAAAATCAACACATAATACATAAAACATAGCCGCGGCAATTGTAAAGTTTACCCCGCCGCTTATAACCGCGATTATTACGATTATAACGACGAGTATCAAAAATAATGCTTCGACTATGTTTAGAATACGTTCGGGCAAAAACAATTCGAGAAGCTGTTTCCCGTCTAAGCACCCGATTGGAAGAAGGTTAAAAAGACCGATAATGAGGTTTAAAATAGCGAACATTATAGGATATATATTTGTTTTCGGCAAACTAAAATACAGAAAGAGAAACAGACATATATTCACCGCGCTTCCGGAAATAAGTACAATAAACCGTTCCTTAAACCCAATTGTTTTTAATGCTCCGTCCGCGTTATAACTCTCGCCTATGCGTATTCCGCCTCCGCGAAATACTATTGACTCGGGTTTTTGTCTAAAAATGAACATTGTCGTTAAATGACCCGCCTCATGAATTATACAGGTTAAAAGGCTTATAACGGCGAATCCGGTGGTATCAAATGTAATGTATATAGCGATTAGCGCGAAGAAAGTAAAATCTATCCCTATTTCAATTCCCGCCGCCTTAAGCTTAATCATATCCGAATAGCTTTAAAGCAACTTTTATGTATTCGTACAGCTCTTTATTAAAGAGCTTGCACGAAATGACGATAACCGCTATAACGGCGGCTATGGCGATTTGTACAGAGACAATTCGCCAATATGAAATGTGTCTTTTATGCTTAATTTCTTGTACGAACGCTACCGGCTTTTCTTGTTGCATATACACTCCTTAGGAAATGTCAATCGGAACCGCTATATTGAACACAGGTTTTAAATTCTTCATCGGAAAACTCGACTTCGATAATGCCGCCCGATTCAATCTCGCCCGATAAAAGCTTAGTCGAAAGCATATCCTCAATTTTAGCGGTGATTATTCGCCGCAAAGGGCGAACGCCATAAGCTCGGTTATATCCGAGCCTCGCCAATTCAATAACGGCGTTGTCGGAGAAGGTGAGCGTTATCCCCCGCTCGATTGCCCGCTCCGATACATCTTTTAACATTAAACGGCATATTTGCTCCGTATCGTCAGAGGTCAGTTTTCCGAAAACAATTGTTTCGTCTACTCTGTTGATAAATTCCGGTTTAAACGCCTTTTTTAACTCACACGTTACCCGTTCGTTTACATTTTTCTCCTTATCCTCTTCATCGCCAAACCCAATTGTCCCTTTATTCTCGGTTATGAGCGTCGCGCCTATATTTGAGGTCATTATAATAACGGTGTTCTTAAACGAAACCTTTCGACCGTCTGATGAGGTCAGCGTTCCGTCCTCCATAATTTGCAGGAATATATTATATACATCGGGATGAGCTTTTTCGATTTCGTCGAATAAAACAACCGAATAAGGTTTTCTGCGTATTTTTTCGGTAAGCTGTCCCCCGTCATCGTACCCTACATACCCCGGGGGGGAGCCTATAAGCTTTGATACGGCGTGTTTTTCCATGTATTCGGACATATCGAACCTTATTAATGCCGATTCGTCGCCAAATAATGTTCCCGCCAAAACCTTGGACAATTCGGTTTTGCCGACACCCGTCGGCCCTAAAAAAACAAAACAACCGATAGGACGTCGCGGATTGCCGAAACCCGCTCTGTTTCGCTTTACTGCTCTCGCAACCGTTGAAACGGCTGTATCTTGTCCTATTACCCGCTTTTGGAGCATACCTTCGATATCGTTGAGCTTAACCGCTTCATTGACCGTTATTCTCGCAACGGGTATCCCGGTTTGCTTTGCGACGAGTTCGGCAATTGCATCCGAATCAATCTCTCCTAAAACTTCAGATGCTCCTCCCCTTCCCCACGATAACCCGGTAAACCCGGGAAGCTCATTTTTCAATTCGTCCAATTCTTCGGCGAGCTTTACCTCCTCATCGCGCAAAATTGCCGCGGTTTCAAAATCTTGAGCGTTTATTGCCGTTGTTTTTTCATCGGTCAATCGCAAAAGTCTGTCGTTAAGCTCCTGCATATCGGGGGGGGCGGTGTACGCCCTTAACCGTAATAACGCGCTCGCTTCGTCAATCAAGTCGATTGCCTTATCGGGAAGAAACCTATCGTTTATATAGCGAGCAGACAACTCTACCGCCGCTTTAATTGCAGAATCGGTTATTTTGACCTTATGATGCGCTTCGTACTTGTCTCGCAAACCCTCTAAAATGAGAATTGCCGAAGCCTCGTCGGGTTCCTCTACGGTAATCGGCTGAAATCGGCGTTCAAGAGCCGAATCCTTCTCAATAAATCTGCGGTATTCCTCGCTCGTTGTTGCGCCGATTAGTTGCACCTCGCCCCTCGCTAAAAGAGGCTTCATAATATTTGCCGCGTCTATTGCCCCTTCCGCCGCACCCGCGCCTATTATAGAGTGTAGCTCGTCAATAAACAATATTACATTACCGTCGCTGACCGTTTCGTCAAGCGCGGACTTTATCCGCTCCTCAAAATCGCCGCGATACTTTGCCCCCGCAAGCATTGAGGGTAAATCGAGAAGCAATATGCGCTTTTCTTTGATATTTTCGGGAACGGTTCCTTGTGAAATACGCAAAGCGAGTCCCTCGGCAATTGCCGTTTTCCCGACTCCGCTTTCTCCTATGAGACAAGGGTTATTCTTACGACGGCGCATAAGTGCTTGAATCACCCGCTCTATTTCCTCATCACGATTAACCACCGGGTCGATTTTATTCTGTTTCGCCATCTCTGTTAAATCGCGACAATACTTGCTTAATGAGGTCGCATTTTTCGCTTTTTTAACAGCCGTTGAAGACGAATTTTTTGAGGAATATCCGCCAAAATAATCGTCATTATCCGAATCGCCGCCCGATTTACGACTCTCTGCTTTGTCATCATTAGCGGAACAATCGCCGTATAAAGTCGAAATGTTTACACCCATTTCTCGCATAAGCAATACGGCGTAGCATTCCGAATCCTTAATAATCGCCTTTAAAATGTGTTCCGTACCGACAAATGTATGATTTAACGAGCGCGCGTCTGTGAGGGCGGTTTCGAGCAACCGCTTACTTCGCGGCGTGAAATCACCCGCAGTCAAACGCGTCGGAATCCCCCGCCCTACCACAATCTCTATTTTACGCAATATTTCGCCTTTTGTTATTCCGTGCTTGTACAGAGCTTTACCCGCTATTCCCGCTTGTGTATTATTCTCCTCGAGTAAGCCGCAAAGAATATGCTCGCTCCCTATATAAATATGACCGAGCGATTGCGCCGTCTTAACGGCGGCATTAAGCGCGGTATTGGCTTTTTCGGTAAAATCGTTAAATTGTATCATGTACTTGAACTTCCTTTTTATAAAATTTGAGGGGACTTATTTGCCATATAATTAATTATTGACTTGTCCTTGTTTGCTTATTCAAGTATATTAACGGAGCATAAAAAAAAGAACGGGAGAGTGAAAAATTCACTCTCCCGTAAATATCACAGCAGATATTTTCTCAACTTGTCGAAAAGGTCGTTCAGATTAATGGGCTTCCCTATATGGTCGTTCATTCCGGCGGAAATACATTGTTCAATATCTTCTTTAAAAACATTTGCGGTCATCGCTATAATCGGTATTGTTTTATTTTGACGGCGGATACACCTCGTCGCCTCGAGTCCGTCCATCAAAGGCATTTGTATATCCATAAATACCGCGTTGTATATTCCCGCGTTTTCGGTAAACAGCTCTACCGCTTGTTTCCCGTTTTCTGCACAATCAATTTTTAAGCCCGTATTTTCTAACAAAGACATAATAATTTCGCGATTTATTTCGACGTCCTCGGCAATCATGATTCTTTTGCCTTTAAACTCATCTTTTATAATTTTTAATTTTTCCTCTTTATCGTCCTCATGCGAAATATTTCCCCGCTTTGCACTAAATGTAAATATGAATTTTGAACCCTTACCTAATTCCGATTCAATCCAAATCCGCCCCCCCATAAGCTCCACAATATTCTTGGAAATTGCGAGACCGAGACCGGTTCCGCCATATTCGCGGCTCGTTCCGCTTTTCGCTTGAGTAAATGCGTTAAACAAGCGTCTTTGCTGTTCCTCGGTTATTCCGATTCCGCTATCGCTTACCTCAACCCTTAACTCACATTGTCCGTCCGCTTCCGATATTAAAGCAACATCAAGACCAATTAACCCGTTTTCGGCGGTAAACTTAACCGCATTTGATAAAAGATTTGCAATAACCTGTGCAAGTCTTTGGTCGTCACATACAATTGAATACGGAACATTATCGTCTATTTTCACGGAAAAGCTTTGTTGCTTCTCGTCAACACGGTGACTTATTACCGTTATCACTTTATCGAGCATTTTTTCAAAAACAAATTCAACGGGCGAAAGCTCAAGCTTATTTGCCTCAATTTTGGTCATATCGAGAACATCGTTAATCAAGCCGAGAAGGTGCGACGATGCGGATTCAATCCGTCGGAGCGCGTAATCCTTTCGTTCAATTGTCTCCGCCTGTCTCCCGACCTCAGTCATGCCTATTACGGCGTTAAGCGGCGTTCTTATTTCGTGACTTACCGTGGCTAAAAATATGGATTTGGCTTTATTTGCCGCGTCCGCCTGTTCCCTTGCTAAAGTTTCTATATCCGTAATATCTTGTACAACCTCAATATATCCCGCGGGGTTTCCTTCGCGGTCTTTTAATATATCTACATCAACCTGATACGAATACCCCTGATGTGAGAAAAAGGTTTGTTTTAATCCGCGTTTGGCACAGGCGATTCCGCAATCGTCGGTTCCGCAAATATGCGCGTTCCAATCGCTGCACGGTCTGCCCATCATGTTTTCACGCTTCATACCCAAAAACTCTTCAACCGCCCTATTAACAAATGTCCACTTCATATCTGAATCGGTTACGGTTATAGGCAACGGCGTAGCGTCAAGTATGGATTTGTACCAATGTGATACGGCGTCGCTTTTTACGTGTTCCTCGGTTACATCGTGGAGTGCTTTCCTGAGCGATTTTATCATGTTCAGTATAAATATGTTGAATATTATTAAAACACCCGCCAATACAGCAATCATTATAACAAAAAGAATCGTCATAGGGCTTTTAAAATCCGCAACGCTCTCGGAAACCGATACAACCGAATACCAATCAAGCAACGGCATAGAACCGACTATTATTCTCCCGGACGAAAAATCAAAGCTCTTTACCTCGTTTGGATACAGCCCCTCGGCGGCAAAAATAATATCTTCGCCTTCAAATATATCGTTCACATTTATTTTATCCGTTACCAAGGAAATATCGCTCGCCGCCGTAATTTCACCATATTTGTTGAAAAAGTAAAAACTATTCTTGTTATCTAAGCTTTTATATATGTCGTTTAAAAAAGGGGTGAGGTCGACCCCCGTCCCGACAATTCCCGTGGGATTTCCGTCATCGTCAAATACAGGGGCATTTATCCAAAGCTTTGTAACATTAAGGTCGGGATTGTAGTTTATATTAAAGTTGTATGATTCGGTTTCATAAAGCGTCATATTATACCAGTAATTTTCGGGTATTGACGGGTCGAGACTGTACGGAACGTCATCGTCAAAATGAAATATCATTTCGCTGTCGCTGACCCAAAAAACGGTATTATCCTTAAAAGCGCGTCTGTACCCCGCAATTTCTTCAAGCGCGTCGGCTTCTGTTGCCAGATTATCGTCGCCCGAAAAATATCGTTTAATCAACGGCGAATCCGCCATTTTTAACACTAAGCCTATCTCTTTATTAACAGACCTTTCTAACTCAATCCTCTCAATTACAAGTATATTTGAAAGCTCGGCGGTTTTATTTGTTTTAAAAATATGGTGCATAGTTAATATAAATGCTGTACTCCCCCCTAAAAGAACAATAAAGAAGAGCATGACCGAGAATAATATAAAATTTTTCATTAAACGCGGTTGCGTTTTATGTAATTGTTTATTTTCATAGTCTTCCATAATAAAGACCGTTCCTTTCCGACACTAAAAAGGTGTGAATTATGAACCCGTATTCATACTTCGCTTATGGATATTATACATCTGTTTACTATACTTTGTCAAGCGTTTTATTCAAAAAAGAGAGACGATTTATCACCGTCTCTCTTTTTATAATTTTTTATAATTTTATAGACTTCTTCTTAACACATCGAGGAATGAGTTCTTTCCCTTTTGGCTGAATATAGCGGTTAAACGCGGAACATCGCCTTTGAAAAAATCTCGTAAACAAACTATATCATATGTCTTAAGCTTTTTAACAATTTTAGTTTTTGATATCGAATTGACGTAATTCAATTTATCAATCCTTTTGTCGAGCATATGCTCCGGTATAACCACACCACTGATTTCATATATCTTAGGTTTTTCGATTTTTTCAAGCAGCTTCGTATCTTCAACACCGGTAATTGTGCGTTTTAACGCAAGTAAAAACTCATCAATACAGGTTACCCCGAGGCTCCTGACGTTTTGTATGTTTTTAGAAAGATGTACATTATCCTGAAAATCTTTAATGTATATAATCCCCTCGCGTTTTAATGCTTTAGTAATTCTCGCCGCTAATTTATAATCACTGTATTTTAAATCGGTAATCTTTGTTTCGAAATACTCGCGCGGTATTATAATCCCTCTTATACAAATCGGCGAAAGTGCATTTTCCGCCTTTTTATAGGCGTCCATAGCCGCTTTGTAATCACAGTCGTTGATTTTTTTCTCAATACGTTGTATTATAGGTATTATTTCTTTACTCGTATAACGCATTTCTCCGAGAGTCATGTGTAAGTAGCCGGAAACAATTTTACACAAATCGCTTTTTTCCGGAAGCTCATTCGTTAAATCCACACCAAATCCGTCGTAATCCGCGCTATTCGCTCTCGACGATTTTTTACTTGCCGTAAACGAATTACAAGGCGATTCACTTTCGCCAAATAACGCCGATGTCATTTTCGACCCAAAATTTGTAAAGCTTTCTGTAATAATTTCTCCGAAAATCATTTTGATATCAGATTTTAGCTCTTCTCTGTCAATTATAATGTCATTTTTTCTTGCCATGGTACTACCCCTCTTCTAAAATAAAAATAAATTAAAGTATGTCCGTTTTTATAGACACTATATTGTACATGACTATGATTATATCACGAAAAATAAGCAATGTCAACATAAAATAAAAAGTTTTTTAAAAAAAGCAAAAATGCAAAAAAGTGTTGTTTTTAGAATATTTTTATATAAGTAGGATTTTGTCACAAAAAACTAACTAACATTCGTTAGTATATATAAAATTGTTACCATTATTTATTTATTTTTCATAACGGGTTGACAAATGGTTAAATTTGTAGCTATAATGTAAGTATAGTTTGGTGAGGGGTGCATCGGAAAGGAATGTTTATAATCATGGAAAACAAAATTAAATGCGCCGTTACGGGGAAAAACATATTTGAAATCGGCAACGGTCAAAGTGAAACTTATTACAAAAATGTAGAGATTAAACGCTCTATATATAAACAAATATCAGAACTATCCGATAGCGGAATTACCGATTTTATGTGTAACGCCGAGTACGGCTTTCCGCTTTGGGCTTGTGAGATAATTATAAAACTTCGTGAAATTCATAAAAGACAAAGCTTGAGTCTGTTGCGTCTACATATAGTTAAGCCGCACGAAGAACAAGGGCACGACTGGAGCGATGAGGTGCATGAGCGATTCTGCGCTATTCACGAGAAATCAGATAAAGTATCTTTATTGTATCGGCATTTCAGAGAGGATTGTTACAAAAATTCGGAGCGTATAATGATTGACAATTGTGACATATTGCTTACCGATGACGAAAACACCTTCGCGGCACAGTATGCCGAGCTTCACGGGAAGAAATTCATCATCTGTAAAAACTCACTTTCCGGAAACCCCTTGAGTCAAAGCGGAAGCAATAAAGCTCTTTAGATTTTGATAAACCTCGGCACAGTCTACAGAGGTTGCGTTTCCGGTATATTCATGTACGCGTATATCGTTCATTATAATAACGCTGTGCATAAAAAATCTCGCTATCGTTTCCGTGTCTGAAGGCGGTATTATGCCTTTTTGCACAAGTGCATCAAAGCCGGATTTCAACGAATTAACGCTAAATTCATGAAACAGATTAAAAACGATTGTTTTAGCATATTCGCTGTTGAATTGTTCCTTCATAACGAATGACATTCCGAGACAACCTATTGGGTCGAGCATCTCTAAAAATTCGGAATTAAACATATTGTTCATAAGCGCGTCGAGCGAATCGGCGTTTTTGTTCATCTGTTCGAGCATTTCGAAATAATTTTTATACCCCTTTTCAAATCTGAACAAAACATCGTTTAAAAGCGAATCCTTACTTTCATAATAGTTATAAATAGAACTCGCTTTTATTCCGATATCCTTCGCAATATCCCTCATAGACACCATTGAATAGCCTTTCACCGCGAAAAGCTTTATTGCGGAATCTAAAATTCTGTTTTGTGTTTCCTTCTCGTGAATCATTGTGGGGAGTTCTCTGATTGACATAGCTTATATAACCGATAAATTATCTACATCAAGGTAGATTAGCTCGGTATAATCACCCTCGTCATAAAGCCCGAATACCCCCGTAAACTCAATATCCGATTCCTCGGGGGGATAGTTTTCACCTTTTAATTTAAATTCAAAATACTGCATACAACACCCGTCGTCAACTTGGATATAATTAACGTCTCTGTCAATCTCTTCAACAAAAACCGGAAGAAATGTGCCTTTCATCTTAAATGTTTTGCCAATATACTTTTCGGGATTCTCGTTCATATCCAACATTGTCGCGTTGGCAATCTGCGCGGTATAAGATGTCAAATCATAGTCGACGCTTACCGATTGACGTTCTTCCGCCCTTGGGTCATTATCCCCCTCTTCACATCCCGCCGCAAGCGTTAATACGAGACATAACGCTAATAATAATGCTAACTTTTTCATTTTCTGTGACCATTCCTTCCGAGGTATAAACCTCTGTACCTAAATTTTATAGGGTTCTTAACCTCTGATTAACAAAACCGATTATACTAAAAACGGCGAATACCGCTATATCTACCGCAACAATTGTGGAACCTATCGGGGTACCTTTTTCCGGCAGCATGGATATAAGAATACCGAGCGCGGCACACACCACCGATACAACCACCGAGCAAATTGTTACCGCCCTAAAGCTTTTAAAAAGGCGCATAGCGGTTAATGCGGGAAAAACGACCAATGCCGATACCAACAACGCACCCACCAAATTCATCGCCAACACAATGATAACGGCGATAATTACCGCTAAAAGGAGATTGTATATTTTTGATTTAATTCCCGTTGCCGACGAAAAATCCTCATCAAAGGTAATTGCGAAGATTTTATTGTAGAATAAAATGAATACGGCGGTTACAAGAAGCGATAGAACTATACATACACTAACCGTTTCCGGTTTTAGCGTCAAAATTGCCGTTGAGCCGAACAACACCTTACACACATCGCCCGAAAGGTTGGCGGATTTCGAGAAGATGTTCATAAAAAGATACCCGACGGCAAGCGCGCCGACCGATATCATAGCAAGTGCCGAATCGCCTTTTATCTTAGAGTTCGGCCCCGATAACAATAACAATACAGAACAAAGTATTGTTACGGGGAGTACATAGAAAATATTATTGTCAAACTGACTGTCATATCCTATAATCATCACTATTGCCGCAACAATAGTTGTAGTTCCGAACGAAACGTGCGACAAACCGCTCCCTATAAACGACAACCGCTTTAATACAAGCGTTACCCCTAAAAGTGATGAGCAAAACGCAATCAAAACACCGACTATGACAGCGTTTTGGACAAAATCCATCTCTAAAAACCCCTGCAACCGCTGTAAACCTTCGCTCATGCCGACTCACCCCCCATAAAATCGACAAATCTCCGACCAATGTCGCTTTTGATATAATCGGACATTGTCCCGCTGAACAATACGCTTTGTTTGCCTATATGCAAAATATGAGACGCGTGCTTCGCCGAATTAACGAGGTCGTGTGATATCATGATTATACTCGTGCCGCTTTTGTTCAAATCTGCAATTAAATCATACATCTCAAGCGTCGCGTTAGGGTCGAGCCCCGCCGTCGGTTCGTCCAATAAAAGTATTTTTCTCGTAGCGCATAATGCCCGCGCTAATAATGCGCGTTGCTGTTGCCCTCCGGAAAGCTCGCGGTAACAACGAATTGATAAATCGGAAATACCGAGTCGCTCCATATTTTCCGCCGCCAATTGTTTTTCTTTGCGGTTATAAAACGGTCTGAGTCCGCATCCGTTGAGACACCCCGAAAGCACAACCTCGCGCACCGATGCGGGGAAATCCTTTTGAACAACCGTCTGTTGCGGAAGGTAACCTATTTCGTTCGGTAAAAGTCCGTCGCCGCTTTCGATATTCCCCGACATTGGTGATTTTAAACGAAGTATCGTTTTCATAAGCGTGCTTTTACCGGAACCGTTTTCGCCGAGTATACAAAGGTAATCGCCCGCATTTACGGTAAATGAAATATCGGTAACGACCGCTTTACCCTCGTACCCAACTGACAAATTATTACATGATAATTGTGCCATTAAAAATGCCCGTTCCTTTCTCGTATTCCCCTTAAAACCGAAACCTTTCATCGTCAAGCTAAACGAGGTAATAAATTCCCTCGTTTAGCTCTTGCTTTACTTACCCCAATGTCGGTTCGGATTCCGATTCCAACGCTTCTCTCAACACCTCTAAGTTGCTTTCCATAATCGAAAGATAGGTTACGCCCCCCTGTAATTCGACCGTCGTCACCGACTGCATTGCGTCAAGAATAAGGATTATTTGGTCTTTTGACGAGCCGTTTTCGATTATTGCCTCGGCAATAGTTTTATCAGAGCTTTCCGTAACCATTATATATTTTAAGCCCAATTCGTCTAATTTCCCGGCAAGCGTTGCTATAGTGCTGAAGCTCGCTTCCGTTTCTGCGGAGCATCCCGAAAATGCCGCATAAAAATCAAGCCCGTAATCGTCAACAAGGTATAAAAACGGAAAACGGTCTGCAAATAAAAGCGTATCAACCCGCGCCGCATTAACCATTATTTGATATTCCTCGTCCAACGCTTTTAAGCTTTCAATGTACGCATCGGCATTGTTTTTGTATATAACGGAATTTTCGGGGTCTAATAATGAAATCGCCTCGGATATTACTTCACAGAATAATTGAGCGTTGCGGAGCGATAACCAAACGTGTTCGTCTTCTTCATCATCATCGTGTTCGTCATCATGCTCGTCATGGTCATCATCGTCGTCATCGTCATCATACCCGTCATGCTCCATCCCATCGGTTACTCTTTCCATTTTTACAGCGTCGCCGAGTTCGTCAACCAAGTTGATAACAACCATTTCGTTGTTATTAGCGTTATTCAATGCGTTTTCTACCCAGTCATCGGATTCCCCGCCCACATAAATAAACATATCACATTCGGAAATCTTCGCTATATCGCTTATTGACGGCTCATAGCTGTGCAAATCAACAACACTGTCCGCTAAAAGAGTCAACTCAAAAAGCGAATCATTATTGCCGATAATCTCACGAATCCAATCATACTGCGGGAAGGTCGTGCTGACGATTTTTATTACATTTGTTTCGGGGCTATCGGGGTTATCGGGCGTTTCGCCCTCTGTATCAATATTGTTTTGCTCATCGGTCGCAGTATTTATATCTGTCGGCTCTGCGTTACCGTTACAGGCTGTTGTAATTGTTAAAAGCATAAACGAAGCAATTAAAATTGCGATTATTTTTGTTATTTTCATAATTTTCCTCTTTATTTTATTAGTTTTTATTAAAATTTTGCATAAAAATTGGCATAAAAATATAAGGTGAAACTACAGCAACATCAAGCGGACATACCGCTCGCGCTACTGTTCATTTACCTTAATTTATCAATATATTCAATTATTCATTCTGATTTTAAACTCAATTAGGTTTATATTTGCGCGCTTACGCAACTTCGTCGTCGTTATAAACAACAACGACGAGTGTAAACATACAATTGTGAAAAGCGCGACAACGGTTAATTTTAGTAAGTTTATTACGGTACAGGCAAAACAGGTTTTTTCAATACAATTATGCCCCGAATGTGTAACGCCGATAATTACCGACGAAAACGCGAGGATTACAAAGCATGATAAAACGACAATCGCCAATAATCTTTTCATCGCCAACGCTTTCTTCATAATGTACAAAAACTCATCTCTATAAACTCTTGTTAAGTAATACCGCATACATTTACAAAGTGATTATACAATATAGAATTCTATTTGTCAATAGTTTTTTATGAATTTTCTCTGAACTTTCATAAACTTTCATAGAATAAGCATACTGTCGCCAAAACTGAAAAAACGGTATTTATTATCAATTGCTTCCTTATACGCGGCTAATGTCGCTTCACGCCCGACAAACGCACTCACCAACATGAGTAATGTGCTTTCGGGGAGGTGGAAGTTGGTCAATAAAGCGTCCGTTATGCCAAACCTGTACCCGGGTGTAATAAAGATATCTGTACTCCCGCAGGTTGTGCCGCTTGTATCAAAGGCTTCGAGCGTTCTGCATGAGGTCGTCCCCACCGCAACAACACGGTTCCCCCGCACCTTACATTGCGCGATTCTGTCAATTGTTTCCCTCGGAAGAACAAACCGCTCGGAGTGCATTTTATGCTCCTCGATTTTATCGGTTTTTACAGGGCGAAATGTACCTATTCCTACGTGTAAGGTGATTTTTGCGGTTTCAATTTGCTTTTGTGCGAGCGACTCAAATACGCCGTCGGTAAAATGCAGACCCGCGGTCGGTGCGGCGGCAGAACCGGTTTTTTCTGCATAAACGGTATTATATCTGTCCTTATCGGTCAGCTTTTCGGTGATGTAATGCGGTAACGGCATATTTCCTATTTTATCGAGCGTGGTGTATATATCATCACCTCGCTTAAACCGGATAAGGCGGTTCCCCACATTAATCGTTTCCAATATTTCCGCAGACAATTGCGGATTAACCGAATCGGGAAAATCGACAGTCGCCCCCTTTTTTAACCGCCGCCCCGGGTGTACCATTGTTTCCCACACGGTATTATCGCTTTCACATTGTTCCAATAATAAAAATTCAACATCGACCGCCGAGCCGCGCTTTTTTCCTATTAATCGCGCAGGGAAAACCTTTGAATCGTTCATCACTAAAAGGTCGCCCTTATTAAAATAGGTGGCTATGTTTGAGAATACATCGTGTGTGATTGTTCCTTTTGTACGGTCAAGCACCATTAAACGGCTCGAATCGCGAGGTTCAAGCGGCGTTTGTGCGATTAATTCTTCGGGGAGCGTATAATAAAAATCTGATTTTAACATGAGAGTTATATTAACATATTATATATAATGTGTCAAGATTTATTTTCCCCTTGACAAATTTATCCGCCTGCGCTATAATTGGAGTTAATTGTCATTTTTGGGATATAGAACATCAAAATCGAGCGATTTAATCTCTTTGGGTCAATTCCCCGCCGCTCTGCGGCGAATTTAGAATCTCGGTATGCTTTTCAAACTTTTTGAACATCAAAAAAGGAACAAAAGGCAACAAAATA
>Ga0082212_10002178_pt1 | contig 28843 bp, 22 predicted proteins | sample TergutNt197P3_FD_71548 | JGI IMG/M metagenome (GOLD analysis project Ga0082212, IMG submission 71548) | Neocapritermes taracua P3 segment gut microbial communities from Petit-Saut dam, French Guiana - Nt197 P3 | ecosystem: Host-associated > Arthropoda: Insects > Digestive system > Gut ...
TCGCCAAGTCGGTAAGGCACAGGACTTTGACTCCTGCATGCGCTGGTTCGAGTCCAGCCATCCCAGCCAGTCTTTTATCCCATAGAATCGAGGTTTTTAAGAAGCCTCGATTTTGCATTTTTGTCGAAAAACTTAAATGTCCACGATTTTGTCCACGGTTTTATTAATTATTAGAATTCCCACTCCCGTCCGTTTATCCTAATGCAAGAGTAGACCCGTTCTCATTAAAGCGTTGAAACTTACTGTTCAGGGTGTTCGCAATGCTGCGTTTTGCTTCCATGCTCAAATGAAGATAAAAATTAGCCGTCGTGCCTATATCGCCATGTCCTAACCAGACTTGTATATCTTTTAGGCTGAATCCTAAATATAAAAGGTAACTTGCCGTCGAATGTCTTAAATCATGAAACCGTATTACAGGGAGTTTATGTTTTTCCAGTAATTGTTTGAAATGTTTTGTTACATAATTCGGAGATATAAGTCGTCCGTCTGAGTGAGTGAATACATACCCTTCGTTAATATAATCATTCGGCTGTAACAGCTTATACTGTGCCTGCGCTTCTTTGATTTTTTTGAACATATTAATGATTAAATCTACTGTAGGCATCGCGCGGTAACTACTATTATTCTTTGTGGAATCCTCTTTGTGAAGCTCCTTATCGACCCTTACGACGGTATGTTGAATAGTAAATGTTTCGTCCTCAAAATTAACCGCGTCCCACTTCAGACCTAAAATCTCTGAACGCCGCAAACCGTAAAATATAGCCAACAATATTATATTTTCGATTATATCTCCTTTTGAAATATGCAAAAGATTGTCTATTTGCTTTTCGTTATAGAATTTTGCGCCTGTATATTTTATTTTTTTAGGTTTATCAATCATTTTTACAGGATTATATTCTATCATTTTTTGTTTTACCGCGCTGTCCAAGCATTTTGACAAATTCCATAAATGTTTTATTATTGTATTCGGAGATACGGTTTTTAGTTTGAACATCACATATTTTTGGATATGTAACGGCGTTAAATCTTTTACTTTTAGTTTTTTGGGTTCAAAATACGGTATTACCTGATTATGAATAATCAATTTGTATGTGTCATATGTTACTTTTGCGATTGACGGTTTCAAATGTTCCAGCCACTCTTTTATATATACCGTAAACAGAACGTTTTTGCTTATATCAATTTTTTGGTTCTCATACTCGGCTAACACTTCTTTTAATTTTGTGTCAGCTTTTCGCTTGTTGTTTCCTTTGACCGAAATATCTGTCGTTACCCATTTTTGACGCTCCTTACCCGTCGTTTCGTCTTGATAACGAATTAAAATATAATAATTCGGTCGGTCTTTTTTTATCTGCAATGTTGCAGTCATAGGTAAATCATCCTTTCTCATTTTTTGTTAGAAAAAACCCTACCTATGCTACAATTAATCCATATATATTATAGCATATGGCAGGACAATTTTATAGTTGTATTTATTGATAATTTGCAAAGAATTTATTATGTATATAAATACGGGGTATTTTATACGCCCTGCCTATACAAATCGGCGTTCCGAATTTACCCTGTTTGATTTCTTTATAAATTGTTGCCTTACTTACATCAAATATTTTCATTAAATCCTGAACCGATAATAAATCTTTGTATTCGTTTAGTTTCATTATATTGTTTGCCTCCATGATATTTAGCCAAAAAAATATTTAAAATAATATTGTTTTTGAGAGGGAACGAAAGTCCCCTCTCGTTTTTATAAACTTAGCAAATATTAAAAATGTCGTGCATATTTTCTAATCTTTGACGCTTGCCCAAATTCCGAAAAACGCTCCTATGGTAAAAACACCCAAAACGATCCATCCAAGCAGCGACGTTGGCGGCTCTTCTTTTTCGAGGATTTTATAATAATCTTCACCTTTTTCCGCCACAATTTCAATGGCTTCATCCAAAATTGACATGTTCCCTTCTACTATTTCATTTGCCGTTTCACATCCCAAATCAGCGGATTTTTCTATGTAACGTCGAGCGATAAATTCATCGTTTTTTATGTAGGCAGTTATTCCAAGTAATAAATAAGCGTTCGGGTGCTGTTGCTTTAATGCTTGCCTTAATGGTTTGCTATTTTTTATGGCTTCTTCCATATATTGCGGCACTTCCAAATATTCAAAATTCTTTTCATTTTTTATCATAATTTTTTCCTTTCTTTTCTTTCGTTTAATTTTATTTATTACTGCTATTGTAATTTTTTGACAGATTTTATTATTTTAAAAATTTAAAATTTGTTGATTAATTGTATTGAAATTTGTCGGAAAGATATGTTATAATAAAATCGCTTGGCAAGATTGATTATACAATAAATATATTGGATTTGTCAAGGTAAAATCGGCATTCTCGTGTGATCATTAAGTGTCAGCACGTGCTAATATGGGTGTTATATTTTATTTTAAAGCCCTACAAATTATTGGAAATATGGTGAAAATAAATGAATATAAATTTTACCGAATTCGTTAAAATTCTTTACAACAGGAGTGAAGAATATATTGATAAATTTTACCCGTTCGTAAAAAAACTTTTTAAAGAAGCAAATAGAAATATAAAAATTACAGATTATATGTTAAAAAATTGGTTTCGAGAAAAGAACCAGAATCAAAGTTATATCAAAAAATTTAGTGGCAAAAAGTTTAATAATGATAAATTCATTGCACTCTTAAAAAAACAATATAATGATAATTGGGAAAACCTTCAAATAGATTTTATGCGTATTGAAAAATATCATATAATTGATAAAGACATTTCTGATGGGGATTTGTTTCTTGAAAGTATAATGCTCCAATTTAAAGCATTAATAAAAATTCCAGATAAAAAAATACCAACTAAATGGTATGATAATTTAAAAATTGAAAAAGACGTTTTAAAACAAGATAATGCTGACCCAGTGCAGGATTCAGAAGTTGACGGGATATATTTTATGCTTCTTCAAATTATGTTAGAGCGTAATCCAAATAAAATATGGGAACGCATTAAAGATAAAAATCCCAGCGATGAATTAAATTCCTTGTTTTCCGAGTATAAAAAATTATTTGACATACGCGAACCCATTCGTGAGTTATTTAATTCATTTAATTCCGATTTTGAATACAAAGAACCGTCAGATAAAATTAATAAATATATTTTAGAATTAAATGAATGGTTTGAGCAAACGCCATTTTTTGATGAGCGTGCTCAAAAAGCGATTAATAACTTTTTGGAAGAATCTGATAATATAAAATACCCTATAGGAATCTTTAAACAAATAGAGTTACGTTTGAATATTGAAGAAATTTTAAATTTGAAATATGATTTAAAAGATGAATTGATAAAAAAATTAATGGCTAAATATGAATTTAACGTTTTATTAGCACCCGAAGATGAAGCCTCACTATCCGGCGAAAATGAAACTTTATAGCCGAAAATTAATTTTATCATTACACAATACAAATAAGGGTAGCCGCAATAATTTTTTTGCAACTACCCTATATATTTTGTTTATTTAATCAATAAAAACTGCAATTTCCCGGAAAATTCAATTTTATTCGTTGGTCGCGGGAAAATTTTCCGTAATCCAATTTTTTAACCCGTCGATTTTGATTGTGTAAAACCGTTCAGTTTCACCTTCGATTTTTTTACCCGATGTTACCCGCAACATACAGTCGCCTGTATTAAAACGAAATAATCTGTTATACTTTTCTGATTCTATCCAAGGCTGTAATTTGCTGTTCAGTTCCTCGTTTTTTATCCCTAAAAACGAACTCAGCCATTTATTAGTCAGACATATATATTCCATTTTATCGCTATTCCGGTCTGTTTTATGCAAAAACCCTTTGCATTCCCCGTTCTTTTCATCATCGCTTCTCGCAAAATGTTCGCCGCTACCGTTATTTTCATATAATCTATTTACTTCCTGCAGAATACGCTCTATTTCGTCTTTATACTTGTCTTTTTCTATTGCTCCCCCCGTTGTTTCCGCCATGCTTTTGAATACGTTAGCTGATAACAACTTCCAATTATTATATGCAAAATCTTCGTTGGGACGGAGAAACTTTATATACATTTCAAACATAAATTCCATGCACGCAAAAAATTTCAACAGGTAATAGTCATATCTTTTTTCTCTTAAACCAGAGTATTTTTTCATTATGATTCCGTCAATGCGGTCAAAAATGTTTTTATTGCGGCGAGCCGATTCATAGAAAGCTCTCGTAAAACACTTGTAAAACGATTTTGTTATGTATAAAACTTCGTTTTTGGCGTCTTGTAATCCGACCAGCATTTTTGCTGTCGCTTTGAAATCTGTCAAATCAATATTTATATATTTACCGTCATTAATAACCGTTTTCGAGATTAAAACAGGCATACACTCAAGTTTGCCGTTATCAATATTTTTTGTCGGCAGCATATTCCGGATAGCCGTAATATCGTCCTCTCGGTTGTCTATCAAAAAAGAATAGTCAAACCTGTTTTGTATAATATTTTCTATTTCTTCCTTAACATAATACGGCTTAATTATATTGCTCTTGTTTGACGTTTCAGCTACTGATATATTTACGCATTTCGTTAATTCGTGCAGTATATCAAACAATACGTTATTTTCATCGCCGCCGATTACGATATTTAACCACATTCTGGCGGGATTTGTTAACTGCGTAATTGGCAGGTTACACTGGGACATGAGCATGTATGTAAATATTGTAACGAATTTATTTCTGAGTATTCTGTCAGAGATTTCTCTTTCTATATAATAAAATATATTAAACCCGTTATAACTGTTTTCAACAATTCGCTCCAAGTCGCGGTTATTATATAACTGTAATATTATTATATCGTTTGCTATTTTTGTGACGCTCCACAAATCTGTCTCCTCAATAATATGTTCATTTGCCGTGTTAATAAAACTTAAACTGTCGGTCAAATATTTTTTTAATGTGTTGCGGTTTATTATAGCCATACCTTTAAGCCATTCTGCGCCTGCGTTTTTATCCAAATAATCGTTTAGCAGTATATCCTGCCGTTTTATATAAAATTCATACTCGCCGCGTTTTTCAATAATTTCAACCGTCACGTATTTGTCTTTGCCTTTTATATATTGATATTTTGGGAAAACAACGAAGTCACCTGTTGGAATTTCCCCCATATCTATATCCATCTTTTCTTTATTTTCGCTTTTAACTAATGGGGCAATAATAATATAAGTGGGGTCGCATAATATTATCCATTTATTAGAAAATCCCCGGTTTGTTATTATATAATTATAGTCGTCAATAATCTCTTTGACTTCGTCAAAATTTATTTTTTTCATTATTATTTCTATTCCAAATCGTAAAATTATTTTGGAACGGGAATACTTTGATATTATGCGGATATTTTACATTATTCCAATATTCCAATTCCAAATTATATGTTTAATAATATGACTTTGAAAAATGTATATTATATAGGCTATATATAGCTATATATACCAGTAATTATATACTTGTATATTATTTTATATTTATTTAAATTTATATTATAATTTTAAACTTTAAATTTTAATTATTATATAAAAAAATATTTTAATGTCAATTTATTTTTTGTGTTTTTATTTTAAATATTAGATTTTAGTCGTTATTAAATTTGTTACATCGCAAATAATTTTTTATCTGACAGATTTTATTATATCACTGCAAGATTCCGGTTATATCAGCATATTTGCCGAAATTAATACTCGTCATCTTCATCATCGTCAAACTCGTCGTCAAATACATCATCGTATTCATTCATAGAGAAAAGGTCAAGGCTCGCTTCAATATTTCCCTGTTTCTCAGCTTCCCCATACCAAAAACTGGCGCATTGTTCATCTCGTTCAAAAAATTTCCCGAAATCAAATAATTTGCCTAATTCATGTTGTGCCACATTATAGCCTTGTTTCGCTGACATGGTAAGCCAGTAAAATGCTGACATAATATTTTTATTAACGCCTTTTCCAATTAAATAACATAAAGCCAATTTGTATTGTGCTTTTTCATCGCCGTTATATGCTTTCGTTTTTAAACTATACATATCATATGATGAGTTCATCGCAATTTCTCCTGATATTTATTAAAATATATTTTTTATTCATAATAACATATTACAATAAAAAAATCAATATTATTTTTTAAATTTTTGATAACAATAAAATAAATTTCTGTGGTAGAAATTACATAGTCCAAAAGAATATGTGACAATAAAGCTACGGCTTGACATAGAAATCACCCGTAATGCGCGCCGTTACTACAGAAAAGTTGGTTTATATGTATTGTGTAAGCCTATAGACAGGGTACTTGCGGAAATATGCGGCGAAGTAGAGATACAGAGCCAGATTATGCAGGGTCTATACACGACCGCGTTACGGAGTTTACAGGCGTTTCCATTGAATCCGGTAGTGAAATACATGGAACTCTGGGCGATACGCCTGTAAATCAATAGCGCTTGTCGGTTATACGGTTCTTTTTTGCTGTACTCATACAGATTTTATCAAATGGAAATCAAAAAACAGGCGAAGACAACAGCGTTATTATATGCTTCCGTATTACGCGCATTAGCTCTTAACTGAGTTTTGGCGTGGGAGTTTCACATAGCGGAAACTGTCGATAGTTCCTGTTCAGGATTCATTATGATTAAAAAAAACATAACCGATATGCGCTGATAGTAGAAAATGTATGCGTGGAATAGCAGATAAAGCTATTCCACGCAGTTTTATTTTTATTATTTAACCGACAATTTTTCTTTTCAGAACTGCCACGCCAACTATTGCCAACATCAGTAAACCCAAGATTGCGAAGATACTGTCGCCAGTCTGCGGATTGTCCCGCGGCGGCTCTGTAGTCACCGCCGGTATTTCTGCCGTGATGTTAGCGAGAGGTATCAGATACAACTCGATGAACGCTATGTCTACGCCCTCGATGTCCTCTCCCTCTGACAGATAAACCACCCCCAACGGTACTCCGTTCTCGTTGAAGATTTCCCACCAGTCATCGCCTAAGTCCACCGCAAACCAACCGTTGCTCAATGGCGTTGCGTTTTCCTCAAGCCATTCTACGTCCATGTCGTCTTCGTAGAGAGAATCGAACACCTCCTGAGGTACTGCCCCGGACTGCGTATTACCCGTTGTCGTCGTTTCTGTAGTAGATTCCGTCGTAGTTTCGGGGAGCGTTGGCTCTGTTGATGATTCGTTTGTCGGCTCTGTCGGATTAATACCGGTTTCTGTAGTATCTTCTTCGGTTGTACTCTCTATCGTCGGTTCTGTCGGATTTTCGTCATCATCTTCGTCATCTACATCGTCATTTTCGTCAGATTCTGTCGTGGTTTCTTCTTCTGTTGTCGTTTCCGGCTCGGTCGTATCTTCTGCTGTCGTAGTCTCTGCCTCGGTTGTAGTTTCTGGAGGGTTTGGCTCCGGGTCAGGCTCTGTAATCGTCGTTCCTCCGCCGTTTCCGTTCCCTCCCGGATTCGTCGCGTCTTTCTCGTAGATATATATGACCGTGAAGTCGTCGTATATTCCGTCTATCTCCGGCTCACCTTCAAGCAATTCGCTGTTGCTCGTGTTCAGCTTGTACCCAACGTATGTGTAACCCGGTATCGTCGGCGGTACGCCCGTAAACTCGTCCCCTCTCGAATATCCCCCGGTTTCCTTGCTCTCTATGCCATCTATCTCATCATATTCGCCGTCTGTATCTACAACGAAAATTTCCTTGACTACATATGTCGTTTTGTAGTACCGCGTTATTATATTGCCGTCTATACTTTCACTTACAAAATCGTACATTTTACCGTTTTCTAAAAGTTCGATAGAATCCGGTCCGTCCGGAGATTCAGCCAACAAACCGAAATAAACATACGGGTCTTTCAGTATATTCGATTCGTTGCCATCTTCAACATAATTTATCGTGATTGCTTGTTTTGCCGTGAAATACAACGTGATATGCTGACTTGACTGCATATTTTCGAACGTCGGCTCTGCCCCGTCAGGATAAATCGGCGTACTGCCTGCCGGGTTCTCGCTCCCTACTATATTATCGGTAGCGAAATCATAATAATTATATGTCGTCGAGTCTATATTAAAACTTTTCATGTGGTACATCGGCATATAATAATCCGTTCCGGTGAATACAGATTCTATGACTTCCTGTTTCAGTTCGTTGCCGTCCTCGTCAACATAATGCACCGTTACCGTCACATAATTGCCACTGCCGCGCTGATAATATAACTGTATAGTTATGTTTTCGTCAACTTCGTCGATTTCCGGCGGTATACCTTCAATTACTTCCCCGCTGTTACCTCTTCTGTAACCGTAATATTCATATCCGCCAAGCGCGTTCGTTGACCCCTGAACATTGTATGGGTCGCCCGATTCCACCGCCGTAAATAAATCTTCGTCTAATTTTGTACTCGTTGCGCCGTTTTCATACAGGAAATACTGTTCTGTTACAAGATAAGTTGCCGTATATTCGTGATAAGTTGGGTTTGTGGACATTGACTGCCCGCCATATTTTACCTGCGCTGTGTTCTCGAAGATTGTTCCAACTGTCTGCCCGCCGTTTACCGTAACTTTTACAGTCAAATCAACAGGCAGCATATTTTCGGGGATTGACCATGTGATTTTTTGTCCGTCTATTTCATAAGTAACAGCGTCGGTTTGGGGCGAATCCTCGATTCCTGTCGCTTCGGTTATCGTCAAGCCGTCGGGTATTATATCTGTGACTGTGACGTATTCGGTTAAACGCGGTTGCAGAGGAATAGGAGAAACGAGTTCTACACGTGCCGGCTTATTTGAAGGAAGCGTAGTTAATAAAGTTTCTGTATCGGTGTTTCCAACATACACAGTAACACCGCCGGCCATAACACCACACATAAAGAACGTCGTGCCCATATCTGTGACCTTAGATGTATCGAAGTTGCTCAAATCCAAAGTCTTAAGCTGCATGCACATATTGAACATCATGCCCATATTTTCGACATTAGATGTGTCAAAGCCGCTCAAGTCCAAAGTACTGAATTTTGAGCAAGTATTGAACATACTATGCATATCCATGACATTCGATGTATCTAAATTATTCAAATAATTCAAAGCAATAAGCGACGAGCAGTTCATGAACATACCGCCCATATTTATTGCTTTGGAAGCATACAAATATTCCAAATCGATACTTACGCATGCGGTGAAATTTTGAAATAAAAAAGATGATTTGGATGCCGCGCTCAGCCATACGCCGCCGAAACCGCCGATATAAAGGTTATAACCGGCACTTGGGTCTCCAGAACTGACTTCTGTAAGCCATGCAAAAACCTTGTGAGTATCAAAGTCAGGATTTACAGATAAGTCAGGTTCGGTTGCATCCCACACTTTTACAATAGGCTCACCGTTCCATGTCGTGTATTTGCCTGAAAATTCAATTGTGTCATCGAATCTTTGCGGCAAATCCACAAATTTCGCCGTTTTGATTTCGCTTCTCTTCACAAAATCCTCAAATGGTTGATTGAGCCATGGAGCATCAGCATTAATAACCCCCTCAACGTAACCGGTAAGATTTTGCATTATCATCGCAACATGTTGAGGCGGGGAGTAGACCGTGATATTATACTCTATTTCGCTGCCCGCCCTGACCTGAACGGGGTCAGGTTCGCCGTTATCCCACGGTCCGCCGTCCGCCGAGGCATTTTTTTCAGGAGGGGGCGGGGCTGGCATTTCCGCCGGATTTATATAATACAAAATTGTTATATTATCCTCGTCGTCCGGCTGATAATTTGCCTTGATGTCATTGAGCACGGACAGACCGCGGCTGTTTCCGGTCAGGTAATAAGTTTTGCCTTCGTATACTATCGTTCTGGGCTGTGCTATCCTGTATTTCTGCCAGGAGATCCCAGTTTCCGTTTCGGGAAGACGGATTTCGTTATCCGTGCCGTTTTCCAGAAAGCGCACTTCAGCAGTCGTCGGGGTAAAATCCGCCTGAGCCATGCTGACAGTTATATCTTCATAACGCAAACGCGTGAGAATAGTGCAGTTGTGAGCGTAATATCCGGAGTAAAATCCAAACCCCGTGCCTCCGGGTTTGACTTCGGAAGATGAAACAGAAGCTCTCAAACTTCCGTCTATATAAATATCAAAAGCCCGCGTATCAGGGTCGATTTCGACGTTTAACCGGAACTTTGTGCTGTCGAAATTGTTGATGTCTGTTTTGAAAGTTGAAATAAGCGTCCGCGAATTCGAAGTAGTTCCGGGGACAAAATTATTATTATTCCAAGTCTCGTTTTTAAGGTAATACAGACGCAACGACGCAGTATTCGCCGCGCTTTCGTCATTTTCCTGCATACCTAATTCATTCGCGCATGACAATATCACGGCGTAACCCGTATATGTGGTATTGTTCCCTGATTCGGTCATAGTGCCGTTGAAAAGATAACCTGTCTCGGAAAAGTGTGGAAGTTCATCCAAGTCGGATTCATGATGAAAGAGTTTCCGTAAGACCTAAAAACGCTCTCATGGAATACATAATCCAGATACCCCATTTGTCCGTATCCGTATAATGAAATGTTAGCGTCTTTCAAGACTACATGGTCGGGCGTGACATAGCCGTTGTATAATTCTGAACGCTCTTCCGTGTATGCCTGCTCGTTTCCCTGCAATATACCGTCGTTTAAATTGTGGTCAACTTTGTCCCAGTCTATATCTTTCAGAGCCGTGGGCGGCGTTGAGTTGTCGTACGGGTAATTGAAGATAACATCGCCCACCGGTCCGCTAATTGCCGTCGCTGTCGAGATTCCCATCAATATCGGCGTTAGGATTAACGCCAGTACGAGAACCAGCGATAATATTCTTTTCGTGTTTTTCATGATTTTGTGTTCCTCCTGTGTTTTTTACGTATTGTTGTGTATAATATAACATATTTTTTGCCCTGTGTCAATATGCGTTTTTTTGTTATATACATTCTATTTATCCGGTCTTTACAGGCATTTCACGTATATATTATTCCTGTAAGCACCTATTTCACATAAATTTATATTATGCCGGCAAATATAATCCTTTTATCAACAAGGTTCACATGCTTATTAAAGCGGCGTAAACGTTTTCATCATCATTACAAATACAATATTTTATAAAATGTATATTTAACGCTTGACAAAAGTGTTGATATACAGTAAAATATCATGTATAGAGAAACAACAGCGCGAGCAACTGCGGGAGTGTTGGTAGCACCCCCACAGTCTGTAATATAAGGTGAGTCGGCACCCTACACACATCGGAACTTATTCCGTACACGCAGTAATATTATACATGATTATATGATGTTAGTCAATAGCCGTGTATAGTAAGTGTGTGCTATTTCGGATTTTGCGCCGTAGTATGGGGTTCAATCACCATGCGACGGCGTTTGTTGTTTTCTCGGCGGAATAATGCTTTGGGGCGCGTGAGTTTATCATGCCCCCGGAGATAGTCCGTTGGGGAAATATATATTAAAAAATCAAAGGAAAGCAGGCGAAGAAAAAAAACGATGCTGAGTAAATAATTATATCTTACTATTCAACTTGTTTTTTTATTGTAAAAATTCATGTTAAAAATATTTGTGAGGTAAATAGAAATTATGTTTTGTACGAAATGTGGGCGAAAAGTCAGAGAAAATGCGAATTTCTGCAAGGAATGCGGCGCAAAAATTAATTTACCGCAAACTACACAAACCATATCAGATTCATCTGTTGTTGAACAAACAAGAAATATATCAGATAAATTAATAAATCTTATAAAAATGGCGGAGCAGGGAGATTCGGAAGCTCAATATTATTTGGGCGAATATTATTTAAACGATGAAGAAAACGACGAAAATCTAAAACTTGGTATTTATTGGCTTGAAAAAGCGTCCGAGCAAAATCATGCCGATGCCCAATGCGGTTTGGCACTTTTTTACGCAGTTGGCGAAGGTGTTGAAAAAAAACCTGAACTTTCTTTTGAAGTATGGAAAAATTTAGCTTTGCAAGGTCATTTAGATTCACAATATTATTTTGGTTTATGTTATATAAATGGTATAGGGGTTGAAGAAGACCTTGATGTTGCTATTTATTGGCTTGGGTTAGCCGCTAAACGAGGGCATGAAGAAGCAAAAGAAAAATTAGGAGAATTGCAAGACATTAATACGAAACGGCAATCAACGGACACAATTGACGCAGAAGAACAGTTTGAAATAGGTTTAGAATATTATGATAAAAAAAATTACATACAAGCGGTGTATTGCTTTAAGATAGCGGCAGAACAGGGATATATAGAAGCCCAATATATGATGGGTTACTGTTATTATAGCAATGATAAAGGCGTGGAACATGACCCCAAACAAGCTATATATTGGTTTACAAAAGCAGCGAATCAAGGAAAAGTTACCGCTCAGTATTTATTAGGCACTCTTTATTTAACTGGTGAAAATGGAATAAAAGATAATCAACAAGCGGAATATTGGTTAATTAAGGCAGCAGAACAAGGGGAATCGGTTGCACAATATACTTTGGGGGTTTATTATTTAAATACTTTCGGTGGAATAATCAAAGATGATGTGAAAGCATTTTACTGGCTTAATAAATCGGCGGAACAAAGTAATGCCGATGCCCAAAAATGTCTTAAAACATTGCATGAATTATCATTAAAAAATCAATCCAAAATAGAAGCTGTCGAGAAGAAAAATGGAACCTCAAAAATTAACAATTCTAATACCAGAAAAACCGGCGATATTGTAGTCGGAGGAAATGATGTTACCGAACAAGGTGAGTGGATATATCACAGTATTAATGGTTCATTATCCAAAATAAACAAATATAGTGATACTAAAGTTTTAATAAACAATGATAGTTGTAATAACCTCGCTATATCCGGCGATTGGCTTTATTATCAATATAATAACGACCTTGATTGTGAACTTTATAAAATTCGGACTGACGGAACCGGAAAACAAAAACTAAATAATTCCGATGAATCCTATGAATGTATTAACGTAGTTGGCGACTGGATATATTATATCAACGACATTTCTAACGGAAATATCTGCAAAATACGTACAAATGGAAGCGGAAGAAAAAAAGTGTGTGATGACGAGGCAGACTATATTAAAGTAATAGGCGAATGGATATATTACCGCAATAGCGAACATGATTATATTTGCAGAGTACGCACAGATGGGAATAAGCGTCAGGAAGTCGGCAACGGAAATTGCGACGATATGATAATATCCGGGGACTGGATATATTACGTTGACGGTAGCGATGAAAATGAATTTTATAATGGTTGCCTGTGTAAATTTCGTATAAGCGGAAACGATTATAAAAAATTTCCTAACGTCAAATGCGCATATTTCAAAGCAATAGCAGGAGATTGGATATATTATACGGTTCGCACAAATAAAAATGATGCGTTAGGGTCTTTATATAAAGTACACACAGACGGAAGCAAAAAAACAATGATTCGTAACATTGAGGTTTCAGAAGTAAATATAATAGGAAATTTGATATTTTACCGGGATACTCATGATTCAGCAAAGTTATGGGTAATGCAGACAGACGGAACAAATAATAAACTGTGGACTAAGTAATACAGGAGTATATATATGTATGATATATTTGGCTGGCTATTAATAATCATATATGTGATAATCGGATATTGGGCAACTGGACAAACTTTTTATTATAATAAGTTTGTCATACATAAACCGGGTTATTTATTTGGAACACGACTTGCGATGGGTATTTTTTTAGGTTGGTTGTTAATTCCGACGGCATTGGTACTTTCGCTGATTAGAAAAAAATAATAAATTTAATATGACTTCAATGTTAATATAAACGAATATTATAATTTAGAGAGGGAAAAAGTATGTTTTGTGAAAACTGTGGGTTAAAAATCGAAGATGATGCAAAATTTTGTGATACATGCGGCACAGAAGTTATACAAGATGAAGAAATTGACGAAGGCAAACAGAAGGATATTAAAATAGTGAAGCCTCAAAAAGAAAGCGAAGAAATTTTAACGGATATTCCTGAAAAAAATCCTGAAATCATTGTAACAGAAGAAACCAAAGAAACAGATCAAAATATAATTCCCGAAATACCCCCGGAAATAGAAAAAGTTATAATCTGTAAAAGTTGCGGTGCCTCAAATAATGATGACGCTATATTCTGCGACAATTGCAAAAAAAATCCTGATGAAATAAAAATAATAGACCCCATTATGCAAATTCCGGTTCAGGAAAAGCAAATCGAAAAGAAGTCAAAATTAAAATTGTTAATCGTTCTTTCCGTTGTCGGAATTATTGTTATCGGTATTATATGCGTGATTAGTTATTATTTTTTTGATGACAGCAGCAGCCCCACCATCGGTAATACTGGTAATCCGGGCGTTTTCGTCGAATCGGCAAGCGCTGAAGCAATATTGAAATTTACAACTCCTATTCCATTAATAGACGATGGGTATTCGCTTTTTGCCTTTAAAAATTCTAATGATTATTCATTTTTAGGCTTTTATTCTGATGGTACTGTTATTAGCGTATCATCACGAAATACCTCCGAATCTACCGACGATGAAATGTATGGTAAAGTTGCGCGATGGTTTAATAAAAATTCAGATTCAAGTTCAATCGGGACTTATAATATAAACGGGGGCGAAATCTCATTTTCAGTAATAAATAGTGCCGGCACAATAGAATATGACGGTAAAATAATTAATAATGAAATATTAATATTAAACGTTAAAAGTAATATAAGCGACAATGAAAGCACGAAAACATATAATTATGTAGGCGTAGTAAAACACGAATGATATGTAAATAAAGAAGACATTATAAAAATCAATCCGTTAGTATGATACGGTTTCATATTTTCAAGCAGTGTTGCGGTCCTTAAAAAAACGGTTTATGGAGTCTTATAATTATTTATTTACAAGCATAAAATAATATTTTTGGAGGATAAAAACAATGAAAAACAAAAAAATGAGATACGCATTCATATCGGTAGCAATGATTATATCGCTGATATTTACGTTAATTGTCCCGGCGGGAGCATTAGTCACGGACGTAACTACAGGAAAAGAGTTTGAAAATAACAAAAATTTGGCGGAAATAACTTTACCCGAAATATTTTCTTTATCTTGGAGAGATGAAATAGAACTAATTAGTCCCGACGGAAAAACAGCTCTTGTTTCAGAAGGATTTAATTGGTCATTATGGGATATAGAATATAACCAAAAACTACTTGATGTGGATAGAGCAGCAAATACGACATTTTATTTGGCAGCGTCATTCTATCCAGATTCATCTAAAATTATATTAAGTTCGTTTGATTATAATAATATATACTATACATTGATTGATTTAAATACGCTTAAAACAATAAAAACCAAAACAGAATATAGAGGAACTTATAGTAATGACGGGACTATCCTTGGAGTGACAAACGACGGCAAAAATATTATAACTACCGGCATAACGGGATATGGAATAATAAATATATTGGATTCGTCTACTCTTGAATTAAAATCTACTTTTGAACCCGGATTTTATAACGCGGCATATTTCGACGAAAAAACAAATCAAGTAGTATTATTAATATCGGAAAATAAAGACGGTTCAAGTACAAATATTACCGTTAAAATATACGATTTAAGCGGGAAAATGTTGAAAACTAAAAATACATCAATGGAATATTACGTTGATTTTCATACAATTATTTATTTTGAAGATGATTACATATGCTTTGAAAGTATTTCGCAAGATATTTATTTTATGAATATTGATAATGTAAAAGATACTTTTTTATATACTTTCTATAATTATGTTAATAGTGAAAAACATTTTATTCTTCCGTTGCATGGTGATTTATATTTAACCGGCGATGAAGTGATAAACCTCAAAACTAAAACCGTTATAGCTAAATTATCGACCAACCCAGAAATATTCAAAATCCTGCCGGACAAGAAACAAGGTATAGGCAAAAACGGGATATATGATATAAGTATATTGTTACGTAAGGTAACAAATATAGAGCTGTCAATACCGGAATATGTTGAAGTCGGATACAGCCAGCCTTTGAGCGTAACGGTTTCATTTGATGACAATACGAAAAAAACATTAAAATACGGCGAATATGAAATAACTTCTTCAAACGTGAGGACGCTGTTCATAGACAACGACGGAACTGTTTCAGCCAGAAACACAGGGACAGTAACGCTCACAGCCGAATATTTCGGATTCACCGTTGAAAAGAAAATACAAGTCACTGTACTTCCTACAAAATTGACGGCGAAAACCGTCGGCAAAACAATCGAACTGTCATGGCTCAAACCGTCTGCTACGAATATAAGCGGATATTACGTTTACAGAACTACCGAAAAAAGCAAATATTCCGACACGCCACTGCATGATATTCCCGTAAAAAGCGACGTCTTGAAATTCGTTGACGATCAGGTTGAACCGGACAAGCAGTATTATTACACATTCAAATTAGTGTTCGCAGACGGTACTCTGTCGCCTGCGTCAAACGAAGTTGCCGCTATTGTTGCCACGAACAGAATTTTAGCCATGCAGATAGATAATCCTAATATGGTGATAAATGAAAATGAATACGTCGAGGTAGACCCCGGCAGAGGCACAGTGCCTGTGATAAAAAACAACAGGACGTTAGTGCCGATACGCGCTATCATCGAAGCGTTCGGGGGTACTGTCGAGTGGAACGGTGACGAACGGGAGATAATAATGACGCTCGGTGAAAATACCGTAAATATGTGGCTTAACTCACACAAAGCGTTAGTGAACGGAGAGGAAAAAACACTTGATGTAGCTCCCGAAATATTCAATGAACGCACGTTTGTGCCAGTGCGGTTCGTGACGGAAAACCTCAAATTGAACGTAGAATGGGAAGCTACGCACAGTCTCATCGTAATCTCTGAAAAGCCAATACAAAACATACTCGAATGCAATGAGGTAAAAAAATTGCTTAATCCGTAAAACATAAAAATTTTAGGAGAATGAAAAAATGAGGAATAAAACCGGAAAAATATTAAAAAGTTTTTGCGTTATGTTCGTGATATTTATGCTATTAGCTGTCGCTTCGTGCGATAGTATCATGGAATATATAGATAATTTTGACGCAAATAATAATTCAGGTGGGGACAATACATCGCTTTTAAATTCAAGTTATATTTTATATGAAAATATTTATGAGGGTATTTCGTTTGAATACCCGAAAGAGTGGCATTATATTGACGAATCAGAACTGGGTGAAAATTTTATAGGAATAAAAGATATGGAAATAATTTTATGTTTAAGCCCTGTTTCAGAAGATGCGATTCTACTAATATTAAAAGGAGAACACACCCGGTCTTTTTTAGATTATGAAAAAGATATTTTCTTTGGCAGTATTTATGAAGAATTTATCGAGAATTTTGGCGAAGAAAAGATAGACGATATAACGGAAATTTATGGCGAAGATATAAATATTGTTGATTTTATGGTGTATTTTATTGAAAATGCCGGTTACACAGAAATTGTAATGCAATTAGTCGAATTTGATGGCGTTTCTGCGGTTAAAGTTTATAATGATAACGATGAAGTAAAATATGTATTGTATGTATATACTGTTGATAGAAAAAATATATACATAGTTTTATGTATGTCGCCAGAGGACAAATTTAATGAATATGAGCCTGTTTTTGAAAAAATCATGTCAAGTTATACCTGCAAATAAAATTTAAAAGATATAAGTAAACAAAAAAATCAAGGCTGTTGAAGTCTTGATTTTTCGTATGCTCTTACGCTATGATAATACCAAGTACATTGATGACCGCGATAAGAACAAACTTGACGATCTCCGCAATTTTCTTTACAACTTTCAAAATTACAGTCTGACTCATACGAATAAACCTCCCTGCTTAAAATATTATATATATTAAACGTCAGGAACATAGATATTATTATGTTCCCGGCATTTGATAATATCCGCAGGATTTACTCGTCTTTGTCAAAATCATCGTCGTCATCAGATGAAGCTGTACGTTTTTCTATACAGGACATACCCTCGCTGACTGCTAATCCGGACATAGAGCAGTATGAACGTTCGCCGTCCACAAAATAGTCGCAATTACTGTTACAAATCATTGATTTTACCTCGCTTTCTTAATATTATATAATAAAACAACAGTGGAGCATACACATTTTAGTACGCTCCGCTGTTATCTTTTACTGTGTTTATGCGGTTTTTTCCGGTGGTGGAATATTTGCCTTAATATTAGTCAAATACTCTATTGCCAGACTTGCGTCATTTATCGAAAATTCGGTCATATCTTCATTTATTTTCAATGTATTTTTCATCTGCTGAACTGTCGCGTCAACCGCTACTTTTTTGCCGACTGCCGCGTAACCTTTTGATATTTCCGATAATATGGACTCTATCAGTTTCAACTGTTTTTCCGATGCTTTTTTGCCGGTTTTCGAAATGGGTTCAGGATTACTGTCACCCTTGCCGTCGATATGTTTCGTAATGCCTTTTATGCTACCGGGCGGTGTTTCGGAATCAGGGTCTTTCATCTCCTCCGTCGGTATGCAGAACAACTGGAAACACGCATACTTGAACGCTATGCTCAACGCCTTGTTGCTTGCCTTGTCGCCGCTATCCATACCCTCCCCGATGACGATTGTGTTTACGCTTGAGCCGTCGGCGGCATAGAATGTATATTTCATTTTAAGTATGGAATATATGAGATTACCGCCGTTTTTTGTCACTCGTTCTTCGCGGGTATGCTCTAATACTTCGGGTACGCAGAATACGCCATGCTTGATTAATAACGGCTGTAATGCGTTCATCACATCGTCAACGCCGCGATACATGAAGCCAGTCCCTTGATTATTTTTCTTGCTTTTCGTTATAGCCCCGATTTCGTCCATGATATTATTGATTGCTGTATATATGGTTTTATCGCTCATTATATCAGCCCTTTCTGTTATTTTATTTGAATATTATTCTTATAAATTATTTCCGCACCGACTACATTAATGCCGTTTTTAATATCTCTCTTTATATCGGCTTTGCTTATACTGACCTCGATTTTTTCTGACTTATATTCGTCAGGGATTTTCGTTTCGTCCATGATATGTACTTCGTCGGATTTACGCCATGAAACGAAGTTCCGGCTACTATCGAATTTACTGCCGTTAAGTATCGTAGTAAGCCAGAGTTTCAAACTCTCGGATTTGGTTATCTTTTGATTCTGGCGTTCTTTCAAGGCTTTCACTTCGGTGTCGATTGCAGTCGCTTCGGCGGTAAGTGCCTTGTACCATGAGATTACATCGTCGATTTTAGTCTGACGGTCTATGGCAAGCTGATTCAAACGGTCAAAATCTATCACTTCCCCAGTTTCGTAATCTACACAATCAAGTATTTCTTTTTCTATTTCATATAATGTCATATTTTTTCACCTCTTGTTCCTTATGTTATATTAATACTCGTGATTGAGAAGCATGGTAGAATACGAACCGTCATCTATCACAAATATTTTGGCGTATATGGGGTCGTCGGTTTTTATCGTTACCTTTTTCTTACGGCGCGGCTGTTCCTGACTGTGGACGATTTCCTGTATGCCTTTCCCGTTTGTATATTTCGGTTTCAACTCGAACACTTGGAGATAGTCAAGGACTTTGCCCTGCTGTCTATTTTCGTCAATCATATCCCACATAATCGTCTGTAACTCTGCCGATATTTCGTCCTGTATGCCGCATGTAGTATATCTGTTACCTGTAAATTCCGCCATTTTATCACCCTCCCACTCTCTGATATATAATCTCGTTTTCGTAAATATCGCCGCAGTAAATCATTTCCTCGATTTCTTCGGGAGTAAACCCCTCTGCAAGCAGGTCATCAACGTCGGCGGGAGTATAACCGTACATTTGAGCCGTCTGTTTTAACATCATTACATACTGCTCATATTCATCGCTGTTATTTTTACCGGGAACTATACTCCAACCGTAGTCATATTCGTGGTGAGGGTAATAGCCGTACAAGTGCGTTTGATAATATTCCACTACCTTGAACTTGGATTTATCAATATCGCCGGTGTTGTCAATCCGAAGTATGTCTCCGGTATCTATGGGAACTCTGTGCCTGTACCATTTATCTATACCCAGTCGGACGAGTGATTTCTGTAATATTTCTTCCGTTGAAGCATAGAGATAAAATCCTTTATCGGCGAAGTGATAAACACATATAGGATTATCACCCCTGACGAAGTACAGATTATCATGCTTATCCAGCACCGTGAAAACAAACGACCCCCGCACAGTTTCGGCAACTTTCTGTAAACTGTCGAATGATATGGAGTTCTCCTGTTCGATGAGTTGGACGGCTATATATGAGTCGGTTTCTATTGAAGTTTTGGGAAGTTTCATGGTTTTTCTGATGTCGATGTCGTTGTGCAAAATTCCATTATGTGCCAGAGCAAACGTGTTGTTTTTCACCCTGCCGAAAAACGGGTGATTATTGCAGTTTTTCTTCTCAGTTCCCTGTGTGGTCATACGGGTGTGTCCCATGACTGTCTTGACTTTTGCGGGTATATTATACCTCATTCTATGGGCAGGAAACGGTCGCTTGAATACCTGCGTTTTGTCATTTTTCACGTAAGCTATTCCCGTAGCGTCTGTCCCTCTGGTTTCGCATTCCTGTGATAATACCGCCATGATTATATTTTTTTGACGGTTGGTGAAGCAGTCGCCGTAATCGTGTATTCCGAATAATGCGCACATATTAATCGTCCTCCTCTGTTTCAATTATTTCATTTACATATAACCGCCGTTCTTTCATGTACCGGATAAGCTCTGGATATTTATTCGCGTCGATACCCTCTACAAAGTCGCACCAACTCAGTTTCTCAATATTTTCGTTGCAGAAAGAATAAGCCACGTTACAAATGTAATCTACCATTTGTAACGTGGCTATTATCGTATTTGCTTTCAAAGTGCCGCGAAATATACGAAATTCTATCGTCGTTGTATTAGTGATATTAACGCAGGTATAACGGTTGTAGCCGGACTTTTTGGCTGTGTCAAGTATATCGCAGGGGTCGCTCTTGAATCCGTAACGCTGAGCCCATTGACGAATCTGTGATTCTGTTCGTCGGGAGAACCGGAGTAGCTCCTGCCAGAAGCGCTCGACTATGAACAACACCCGGCTGATACAGTTATCCTGCATGATATAGTCGTCTGTAAAAGCGGTACGATTTACATGGATATGCAAGCCCGACGTTTGAGTTTTATGCGACTTATATCCCATATCAAGGGCTCTTTCCGTTAGTTGTTCCCAGTCTAAATCGTGCATGTGATAGTCGAGGGTCATTGGGTGCGTCACTATCTCAAATCCGTCGTGGAGACTGCCATCGCGTTTGATGTAGATATTATCTTCGATGTCTTTGTTTACAATACGGAGTAAGTCGTGTGCGTTCTCGTTGTTTGTGCCGCCTTCATCTATCTCTAACTCGACCCCGAAGTAACGGTTGCCCCTTGGATCTCCATGGAATATCGGAACTGGCTTATATCCATAGTCGTGAATGTACCGTTTGTCCTTGTTCCTATCGAAACAGTAAGCACAGTACCCGTATTCGTCCTCGTCGTCCAGATAATACACTTCATCATTGTGGATTATGCAGTCGCAGTCATTACATCGGGTGTAACTGCCGTCATAGCAGGATTCACAGAGCGGGGTATCGCCATCGCCTGCATTGTTGTCATTCCAGTCGCGTTCGCCGCAGCGTTCGCAGGTGAATGTTTCATCGTCGTGGCAGTCGGAACATAAATAATGTCCGTCAAACTCGATTGCTTCGTCTTTGGGTATTTCGTTATCGCAGATATAACAGGACACGGTTTCGACTATTGGGACAGGGGTAGGTGCTATTTCTATCGTTGCTGTTGCTGTACTCATGGTATATATTTCCTCCTTGATTTTAGTTTTTGATTTATTCAAGAAAATAATATATTAAATATTATCGGTAAAATACGGCAAAAGAAAATCTATTGACACAGGGCAAAAATTATGCTATATTATAATACAACAATCTGGAAAACTCGCAAAACAGAATATCTCGTGACTGGTTTGTGATTAATAAGTGATATAATACGTAAAAAAAGCACAGGAGGCATATAAAAACATGAAAAAATTTATATCAATAATACTCTCTCTGATGTTAGTCCTAACTCCGATACTGACAATGGGGATTGTAACAGTCAGCGCGGCAGGGGATTTTGAAACTGTTTATCCCGTTAATGATACGGTTTATGTTAACAATCTGGCAGATTTAAAATCCGAAATTAGCGGAGCAGAAGACGGAAACGCACTTACTATTTATTTAGAAAATGACATAAGCACGAAAGGTGACGGAACTATTACAATACCGGCAAATAAAATCATAAGAATCATGAGCGACAATAATGGCACATGGAAAATAAACGCGGGCAACGACCCTACAGAAAGCAGATTCGCCGTTCTTACGGTCGCGGCAAACGGCGAGCTTTGGCTTGAGAACGTCATAATTACAGGAGCTGATAACGGCAACGACGCTCATGGCGGCGGCATATTCAATAGAGGCACTGTCATTATGAAAGACGGGGCGGAGATTAGTTATAATTACGCAGCACATGGCGGCGGCGTGTTCAACGAGAGTACAGGCACGCTCAATATGTACGGTGATTGCAAAATTACCCATAACATAGCTAATTATCCCGATAGTGCCGGCGGCGTGTATAATGCCGGGGGAACCATCAATATAGAAAACGGCGAAATTTCATATAATGAAGCTCAACATGCAAGTACGGGTGGCGGCGGCGGTATATTGCTTATAGAGGGAACGCTCAACATGACCGGAGGCAAAATTTCAAATAATATAGCGTTTGGCGCTGCCACAGACGGCAGTGGCGGCGGTGGCGGCATACGTTCATTTTTTGCAGATATTACAATAAAGAACGCGGAAATTTCCAATAATGAAAGCCGCCGCAACGGGGGTGGTTTGCAACTCTCACGCGGTAATGTTGTTATTGAAAATACTGTTATAAAAGACAATACGGCTTCTTATGTAGGCGGCGGAATATGCCTTTACGTCATGACATGCAGCATAACTGACGTAACGATTACCGGAAATAATACTATCAATAGTAATACATTAGGCGGCGGCGGTATATTTAATGAGAGCGGCTCGCTTACTATGACAGGCGGTGAAATTTCCGGCAATACTGCTTCTACCGGAAATGGCAGCGGCGGCGGCGGAATATACAATTTTAACAGCACATTTACCATGACTAACGTCAAGATTTCCGATAATATATTGACTAACAGCCTGTCAAATGGCGGCGGCATGTATAATAACGCAGCCAGCACATTCACCATAAACAGCGGCGAGATATATGGACATGCCGCTAACTACGGCGCGGGAGTGTATAATACGGGCGGAACGTTTATAATGAACGGGGGAATAATCGGCGACGATGACCCTGCTAAAGGCAACACGGCGGTTCTCTATGGCGGCGGCGTGTACAGTACCGGAACATTTACCATGAACAGCGTGGAAGGCAGCATTCCCAAAATTTCGGGAAATAAAACTTTCCAAAGCGAAGCGGCAAACAGCGACGCGGGCAACGGCGGCGGCGTATATAATACCGGGACGTTTACTATGAATGCCGGGGTAATTTCCAAAAATTACACAAACGGCAATCTGACAAGCGGAACAAGCGGCAATGGAGGCGGCGTTTGGAACGGCGGCGCCAGCGGCACGCGTACATTCACCATGAACGGCGGGGAGATTTCCGAAAATACCGCAAATAACTGCGGCGGCGGCGTATGGAGCAACAATATATTTACCATGGACAGCGTAAGCGGCAGCAATCCCAAAATTTCGGACAACACCGCAAATACAAACGACGGCGGCGGCGTTTGGAATTCCGGTACGTTTACTATGAACAGCGGCGAGATTTCAGGAAACAAAACCAAGCAACACGGCGGCGGCGTACGAAGCGGCGGGACATTTACAATGAACGGCGGGACAATAGGCGGGACAACGCCGGAAGCGGCGAATTATACCTCTGCCAGCGGCGGCGGCGTATTTTTCGATGGCTTAAGTTTTACAATGGAGGACGGCGCACAGATTATAGGAAATAAAAGCAGCAGCGGCGGAGGTATACGCCTTTGCGGCAGGCTTGACATGAACGGCGGCAATATTTTTGATAATATCGCGGACGATGGCGGCGGTTTGTCCATAAGGCAGGACGGTACACTCAATATGTACGGCGGTGAAATTACAAATAATATATCCAATAATTTCGGCGGCGGCATATCCAATCTTGGAATAATCTCTATGACAGACGGTAAAATTTCCGGGAATAAATCTAAGTTAGACGGCGGTGGTATATGGAATCTTGTTAATGGCGCATACAAGGGAGTGATTACTATGTCCGGCGGCGAGATTTCCGGTAACGTTTCCTCCCAAAACGGCGGCGGTATATATAACACCGGTACATGCAGGACTACTATTAAAGGCACTGCGTCGATAATAAATAACAGCGCGCCTAACGGAAATGGCGGCGGGATATACACAGATAATTTCGCAAATCTGCTGGTAACTGGTCCGGATGTGAAATTCTCAGGTAACAGTGCGTCATACGCGTGTGAGCGCGACCCGGCAAACGATGCTGCTTATACGTCCGCAATCAAAGACATGGACGGCAACTGGACGGATATTCCCGCATTTTTAATACAGCAGGGTTACAGCAATTACGACATCAATCAGGTTTATTCTGGAGGGATTGTGTTATACGTTTTGAGTTACGAAACCAACGGAGGAACTCCTTCAATCGAGCCGGAATTCATGGAAACAGGCGATTTAATCAGCGAAGCTGAGGGTTATGAAACCGAGCTGACAAAAGACGGATATGTATTTGCCGGCTGGTATTTAGATGAAGATTTGACTGTTCCGGTGAAAGACGATACCGAAGTTGGCACGGCGAATTGCACTATATACGCAAAATGGGATAAAGAATATACGGTGACATTCAATTCAAACGGCGGTTCAGCCGTTGATGACGAGAAAGTCATAGAGGGCGGCACGGTAACAAAACCAACTGACCCGACAAAAGATGAATACGAATTCGGCGGGTGGTATAAAGACGCAGAGTGTGAAGAAGCGTGGGATTTCGATGAAGACACGGTAACAGGGGATATAACGCTCTACGCCAAGTGGACGGCAATACCCAAATACAGCGTAACCGTAAACAGTCTGGGAACGGGAGCGTCAGGGTCAGGAGAATACCTTGCGGGAGCAATCGTAACAATCAACGCAGGAACGCGCTCAGGGTACACATTCACAGGGTGGACGGTGACGTCAGGAGGGGTGACAGTGGCGAACACAAGCAGCGCGACATTCACCATGCCGGCAAATGCCGTGATAGTCACGGCTAACTGGACACAGAACTATGTGCCGCCTGTGATAGATGATACAGACCCACCGGCGAATACTACCGAAGCACCCACGACGACAGAGCCGGAGACTACTACAGCAGAGGAAACGACGACTGAAGAAGAAACTACGACAGGAGAAGAGCCGGCGAGTGAGCCTGAGGACGAAGACGAAGACGACGGTGAGGACGGCGAAAACCCGACAGAGCCGACGATAGAGGGTACAACCGAAGAAGATACTACAGAAACAGAAACAGAGACAGGGACTGTGACTACTAATCCAACCGAGCCGACGGCAGACACAACCACGACAGAATCACAAACAGAGCCTACCACAGAAGAAACGACGACGCGGTCTGCGACAGAACAGCCATCGGGTAATACTCAGTCCGGGGCAGTACCTCAGGAGGTGTTCGATTCGCTCTACGAAGACGATATGGAGATAGAGTGGCTTGAGGAGAATGCAACGCCGTTGAGCAACGGCTGGTTTGCGGTGGACTTGGGTGACGACTGGTGGGAAATCTTCAACGAGAGCGGCGTACCGTTGGGAGTGTTCTATTTGGACGACGGAGAGGACATCGAGGGCGTAGACATAGCGTTCATCGAAATTAATCTGCTCCCGCTCGGAAACGTGACGGCAGAGATACCAGCGACTGTTACAGAGCCGCCGCGAGAAAATCCGCAAACTGGCGACAGTATCTATGCAATCTTGGGTTTGCTGATGCTGATTTTAGTTGGCGTAGTAATCGTGAAAAGAAAGATAATTGACGTAAAATAATTGAAAAGTAATATGTTTCAAAAGCCGGCTGATAATATCAGTCGGCTTTTGTGATAAAAAATTCTTGCAAAATATATAAATATATGATATGATATAATTGTAATAAATCCATAAAAATCTAAAAGGAACAGAGATAATGAATAACAGCGACAAAACCAATGACCCGCATGATGTGAGACTGAAAGAATTATTTGGAAATAAAGAAGCATTCATAAGTCTGCTCAAAGACTGCGTAAAAGCCGAGTGGATAGACGACCTCGACGAAGACAGCTTGAAACTGAGCAATCACAGCTTTATATTACAGGATTTCAAGAAAAAAGAAGCGGATGTAGTGTATGAAGCGACAATAAAAAACGGCAGGGAAAAAGTGATTTTCTATGTATTGTTAGAGTTGCAAAAAAAAGTCGATTATCGTATGAACTACCGGTTGTTGCTGTACATAGCCGAGATACTACGGCATTATTATAATCAAGCTGATGTAAAAGAACGGAAACGTAAAGATTTCAAGTTTCCAGTAGTATTTCCGATAGTGTTTTTCAATGGGAGTCAAAAGTGGACAGTACCGCTGAATTTGAAAGATATGTTTGCGGGTCACAAACGATTCGGAGATTATATTATAAATTTCGATTATGCTCTTGTTGATGTGAAAGGTTACGACGATGAGAGTGTGCGGGATTTCAGGTCGAAACTATTGAAAGTAATGATGTTATTCGAGAAGTCGAAAAGGTTTACTGAGGTATTAGAAACGGTAAAAAAATACAAAAATGACGTTGTAAATCTAAATTACGAAGAGAAGCGAATTTTAAATGTGGCTGTTGATATATTCGGGCGAATATACGGGCAGAAACAAAGTTACAAATTAGATGAAATAGTACACGAGGAAAGTGTTGAAAGGGTTGATATTATGTTAGTGGATTGGCTTACCAGCGCGAAAAATTATGAGAGAAATCTCAAAAAAGAAGGTAAAAAAGAAAAAGCTATAGAATTTGCAAAGGAAATGATTTTAGATGGCGAACCATTATCTAAAATTATAAAATATTCAAAACTTACAGAAAAAGAAATAAAAGAAATCGAAAAAACTATATGAAGAAATTATCAAAATAGCAGGGTAGAGAATGCAAAAAAGACACAGGAGTTTTGTTCCCGAAATCATGTCCACGAAATGTCCACGATTTTCGTAGACGAATTTGTTATTGGATTAATGCGGGGTTTGAGCGGCAATATAAAGCAAACTCCTTAAAATCGGCATAAAACCAAGGATTATCTTGATTTAACTATTGTTATTTAATTTTAAATTAGATTAATTGTAACATAGGTTTACAGACTTTGACTCCTGCATGCGCTGGTTCGAGTCCAGCCGTCCCAGCCAGTCGAAACTCCCATTCCACCATAGGTTTGGGGGTTTTACATTTCTTGACAACACCCCAAAAACACCGTTTGCTAATAAATTTGCTAATAAATTTGCTAATAATTTGCTAATAAACTTAAATTATACCTGAGTAAAATTTAGACTTTTCTTACAGCGTTTTGTATGCCGCCAAGCATATTTGTTTTGCGTGAAGCGTCCACATGAGCGTAAATATTCATCGTCGTGCCAATATCGCCGTGTCCAAGCCAGAGCTGTACGTCTTTCATATTGTAACCCAAGTGCAGCAGAAGCGATGCACAGCTATGTCTTAAATCATGGAGGCGTATAACCCTCAAACCGTTGCTCTGTAAAAGGTCTTTGAACTTTTTCGTGACGTAATTCGGAAGTAATATCCTGCCTAATTCATTCACGCAAACGTACTCGCTGTAATCGTTACTGTAGATATTTCCTGCGAACTTTTTATTTTCGTCTTGTTTTTTTCGTAGCTCCACCAAATAATCATGTAAAAAATCGTCTATCGGCATCGTCCGGTAGCTCGCTTTGTTTTTGAGCTTGTCAGATTTATTTAGCCGGTATTTACCGTTGTCGCTCACGGGAACGACTTTATGCCTCACCGTCAGCGTTCTATTAACTAAATCAATCGCGCTCCATTTTATACCGAGTATTTCGGAACGACGTAAACCATAATAAGTAGCGAACATGACAGGTGTTTCTATCGGCGTATCTTTGATTGTATCAAGAAGTCTGCCGATTTCATCTTGATTGTAGAAGCTGCCGATAAACTTTTGTTTTTCGGGTACTTCTACCAAATCCGTAACATTATCCGTTATCAGTTTCATTTTACACGCATAAGCGAGCGCGCTCCGAATAAATGTATGATGCTTTAAAACGGAGTTTACGCTGACTTCTTTAAGTTTCGCCGTATAATATTTTTGGATGTGCAACGCTGTAAGTTTTTCAAGCGTCAGTTTCGATTTTTCAAAGTATGCTTGTATTTGGTTCATTATATTTTTATAGCCGCCGTATGTAATATCCTCGATATTCGGCTTGCGTGCTTCGAGATAATCCGTGAGAAAATCGCAAAATAATAGTTTTTCTTCTTTAATCGGCGCATTTTCTATTTCCATCGCGGTATATTCATCTATTTTTTCATTGAGAATTTTTTCTGCTTTGCGTACATTACCCGGCGCAGTTACGCCGGTGTTAAT